>UEXM01002773.1_pt1 | contig 11994 bp, 6 predicted proteins | sample 1796661 | NCBI WGS metagenome assembly UEXM01 (sample SAMEA4772469, study PRJEB27181) | metagenome
GCCTCCACCACCACCGCCACCAGACCAACCACGAGGACCAGCACCGCCACCACGACCACCACTACCTACGGAACTTCCACCAGGGGGACCATATGCAGGGTGGTTTCCACGACTTCCATCTCCTCCTTTACTTCCTATTCTAAAGTGAAATGTTTGACCTTGTGCTTGTGGATTTGGAACTGAGAAGTTGCCAATTCTACCACCACCACCATTACCACCTTCACCACCTGCATCCCGCCCACCACGTCCACCACCGGCACCAGCAATTGTAAATCTTACGTTATATCCAGTTGGTGGAATATTGGTGCTACCTTCATTGGTCCCAAAACTTTTACTTTCACTAAATGTCTCAACATCAGTTACAATATTTTCCACTCTAGTACTAACAACTTTAGAAGTAATATTTTCAGTTTCAACTGTTCCATTAACTACTAAAGTAGGAGTGGCCGCTCCAATTCCAACGTACCATTGATATGCAACTACACCATCACTTAAATATGTGTCGTCAGTAAGACCAGCATTGACACTGAATGTTGCTGCAACATTTTCGCCAACTTGCCTGCTGGATGGTTGTGCAATAATTTCAAGTTCTGGATTTACAGAAACAGTTGCTTCATTTGATTTGAGAGGTGCGTTAACTCCAACACCAGTTCCACTATCTGTAGTACCATATTCATCATTTACAGCATAACTTATCTCACAATAAAACTTTCTCCCTTGATCTTGGGGTGTTCTTAAATCACTTACTGTAAGTGTTGCTGTGGTTACTCCAGAAAACTGACCACCATTAGTCAATCCAGTCGTAGATCCACCGACTTCAAACCATTGAAATGTAATTGTTCCCCCATCTTCAGCACCAGTATCACCAGGAAATGTTGCTTCTCCTGCAACTGTAAATGTAACGGATGCATCTTTATCACCAGATGCATCAGATGGTTGAGTTGTGTATGCAAGAACTGGACCGTTCAGATCCAGATCTGTCGGGATTCTTCGGAAGAAATTATTTTCCATGTTTTATTAGTTCTGGAAGTTTTGACCGCCTACGACACCGTAGATTCCTGTAGTTGTTGGGTTTGCACCATCAAAGATTTTGAATGAATAAATGTCTACTCTACTTGCAGTTGTTGTTACCGTTGGAACAACTCCACCTGGCCAGTAGACCGGGATCGCAACACCACCCACAGTTTTGAAGTCATCTATATCTATAGTCCGACTTCCTGTGGAATCTTGAGCGATTTTAATTGAGAATGAAGTTGACTTGATCGGCAGATTTTTCAGAGTGAATTGATTAACATCAGCATCTGCAGTGAGAGTGAATGTTTGTGCCTCAGAAAGATCAATGGTAACAACATTTGCAGAAATATCAAGATCCTTAGTTCTTTCAGAGTAAGTCTTAAAGAACGTATGCCCATCAACATCAAGTGTTGCTTGAGGTGCTGTAGAACTGATTCCGATAGAACCAACACCAACTGAATTAGTTGAGGTAATAATTGTTCCACCAGTTCCAACTTTCAGAGTTCCAACAGTGACAATACCAACATTGATTCTACCAGATGTACTATTGTCAAGATCGTAATCAGATGCAGTAAGAACACCAACAACAATTGCATCTCTTGTGGTAAGGATGCCTGCGAATGTGCCTTGACCATGGACCAGTAAGGTTGTGCTTCTACCAGCACCAGCATTCTCATTAACATCACCAACAGTTAGATTAACCTCAGATACAGAAGTTCCAATACCAACTGATGTGAGATTAGTATTATAGAGAACTGAACTTGTGTTAGTCCAACCAGCATCAGATACGTTGATGTTAGTTAGGTTTGATCCATCACCGTGAATAAATGTGCTGGTAACAATTCCAGCATTAATATTACCAATAATGTTTGTATCACCATTAACATGAAGTTTATATCCATTTGCAGTGGTTCCGATACCAACTCCATCACCATCGACTGACAGTTGAGTTGTTCCGGCACCAACCTTAAATGTTGCTTCACCAGGTCCAGTAGTTCCAACACCAACCTTATCAAAGATCATGATATTTGAATCAGTTTGAAGACTGATTGCACCAAAGCGTCTCCAATCATTCTGGACACTATAGATCCAACCAACATATCCACCGTCAGTTGGATTAGCACTGTAAACTAAGTCGCCTGGGTTACCTGCAAGAGCTGGTGTTGCGATTCCAACTGTATACTTTCTGGAAATTGTAGCATCACCCTGAAGGAAGATATTATTAGATTCAAGACCCTTGGTAGAGTTGACGGTGAGTTTATTATTAACAATAATAGGACCATTAAACTGTGATGCGACCTTATTGTCTGAACCACCCTCAACACGAATAGATCTTGCAATGTTAGCTTCAACAGGGGAGATAACATTCAGACTTGGTAGAACACTGATGTCCTCACCCTCAACAGTCTGGAATGGAGTATCAAAAATTTCCTCACGACCTGTAATCGTACTAAGTTTCTTATTACCAGAGTAGGAGATGCCCCTGTCATTCATACCAGTGTAGAAGTTAATTCCACCCTGACGCTTGGTTGACTGTGCAAGAAGTTCTTCTTCTGCTGAGATAGAACGATCATGTCTATCTGGTAGTGCAGTAGAGTAGTTACCAGGACCAAAACCAACATATTCAAATGTGTGACCAGATGCTCTGTTAATTGAATGTCTTCTAAGTTCTACAGGTTTTGCATCTACTCTTCTTACAATATCATTCAATGAGTGTGCTGTTGGTCTTGTCCCAAGAACACCACGGAAAACATTAATTGGGTTGCCAGAAACAGTTGTCTTGACTCTGACCAATTCATCATTGATCATCAAGAAATCACCAATTTTTACGTCAAGTTTGGCAATATTAGTAATATTAACTTCATCAGTTGTTGCATTAATGATCGCAGAAGATAATGTAGTTGTGATACCTGCATAGGTAGGAGTCATTCTACCATTCAGATTTTCATTATCAATCGTAATTACACCACCATTAGAGGATAGACTATCTCTAAATCCGAAGAGTGTTCCTGCAACTTCTGGTGCATAGGTGCTAATTCCAAGGTTGATCGTGAATCCAGTTCCACCAGTTCCAACAATCTCTGTAACAACGAAAGATCCATTGTAAACATCAGCCCCTGCACCAGTTGCTCCAGAAACTGTGATCTTCTGGTCAACTGATAGTCCATGACGATTGCTTGTGGCAACAGTTCCAAGTCCAGAGATTCTATCAAACGTCAGACTTGAGATTCCTATTGCTTCACCAGTAACTTGTAAGAAAGATCCAGTTGCATTAGTTGCACCAATACCAGTCTCAGTATAGTTACCAACAGAGGATGCAGACGCAACGGTAACAGAAGTAGCACCACCAACAGGAACACCAGTGATTCTGTAGATTTGATTGTAATCAATAAATCCTTCTGAATTAACTCCACTAATTCTTACAGTATCTCCAACGTTGTTGTAAATACTGTCAACCGTGACGATAGCAGAACTAAATCCAGCAAAAGTAGAAATACCAGTAACAAACATAGAGTTACCGATACCATATGCACTACCACCATCCATGACGGTGATCGCAGTAATCTCACCACTCGAACCAGTGGTAATCTTAGCAGTAGCATGTTCACCTACATCAGAGTAACCTGTACCGACTAAAGTTGCATTATAGAATGTAGAATCAGCAGCACCATAACCTGTACCAGCACTTGTGATACCAAGAGTTACGATTCTGTTCAGACCATGATCAATCGTGGTATTAACAGTGTGTGCTGTTCCAGCAGTCCCAAATGACCTGATTTCAGTAATACCAACACCAACATCATTAGTCTTAAAGAATCTGTTAGCTGCTTCTTTAGTGATACTCTTTCTTGGATCATTGATTATAATATCACCAATTAAAGATGACCTTGCGAAACAGCGAGATTCTATTGGATCAGATTCTGGATCATCTCTCTGAATCTGTGGGAATAGATTCTTAACGGGTTGAGAATACTTCTCATTATTAAATGGGGATACTGTTGGACTTTCATTTGCACTAACAATTGTCAGATAGTAAATACCATCTTGATCTCCAGTTCTGTACTCTTGTACTTCTTCTGTTCTATAGACATAGAGACTATCATCATATTCTTTCTTCTTAAAGTATGGAAGAGAAATAGTTCTTGTCGCAGTATCATTACTGAAAGCACCTGGATCTGTTCCAATACCAAGAGTAAACATCTTAGCACTAGTAATTCCAGTGACATCAGCAGTATAGTTGAATCCAGAATTACCTGCACCAGCAGTATTATTAGCACTGGTTACGTTTACAATCTGAACTTTTGATCCAATAGTCAGATCATGAGGAAGTTCTGTTATGAAACTTGCAGATCCATTTAAATATGTTGCATCAGCAATGAATCTAAAGTTTCTCTGCTGATTAATGTTAGCAATAGATCCACTGCCAAAGTAGGTTTGAATCTCAGCATTTGAAGATCCAATCGAAGTATTTGTTTCTTGAAGAATAAATCCCTCAACAGGAGGTCTTGCTACAGTTCCACCAGAAGATGCTGGAATAACATATCTCATTCTGTAGAGAGTATCATTAGCATTTCTGCTGTCAGTCTTTCTGTTGAAGAATGTTCTTGGAGTAGATACTCCAAATCCAGTTGATCCAAATCCAACTACAATAGGATATAAAGTGTTATCACTTGCTGCGGTAGATACTTTTACATACCACTGACCATTTGTACCATCATATTGAATCGGGTGGCCAAGATCTCCTGCATTTTTATCAGTTACTCTACTTACAACCTTGAGAATTCCACCCTTTTCATTGATGGTGAGGAGGTTTGTTCCAGCAAGAGAGTCTTGGAAAGTTTTTGCAAGTTTGACATTATTGGCAGCAAGCCCAGTGGTTCTAACGTGATAAACTGTATTTGGATCAAGACCATCTGGAAGTTGACCACTATCACTAATAACACGAACAGTTTCACCTTCTAAGAAAGTATGATTTGCCGTCAGAGTGATGACATTATCTGCTCCACCTGCACTGAAACTACCAATACTGTTAATACCTGTGGCACTCCTATTAACAGAGAATACCTTCTCAGCACTTGCCTGAGAATTAGGCATGACGATACGTGCCTTATATTCTGTTACAGATCCGGCAGAAGATACGAGAACATTAAGTTTGTCATTTGTTCTTGCACCAATTCTGAATCCATCAAGTACGTTTTCAGGTGGAACGTCTTTATTAGTTCTACCATAGAGATAAAGATTACCTGTAGAACCAACGCCAACAGAAGAATAACCTGAAGGAAGAGTCTTCAGAACGTCGATTGAATCAAATTCAATTGCAGATTCTGTAAGAGAAACTTCTTTTGGTGGAATGATATGTGTGATATATCCAACATCATCTTGAGTAAATGCTTCCTTTCTAAATCCATCTGCAATCAATGCTCTTGCACCAAAATTGGAGTTAGAGTTGGTAATTGATTGGTCACCACCACTTTCAGATACAAAGTGTTCCGCAAATCCAATAGCAAAGATGGAAACTGCCTGAATAACAGAGTTATTCGAGCACTTAACGTGGAAGTTTTTATAAGATGGTTTATAGACTGATCTTGAGTCCGTGCTCAGAATTTCATTACTAGATACAGTATTGTCTTCATAGATTCCAGTTGTTGAATTATATTTTACAAATGCATTGTCATCCTTCTGCAGTCCAATACCCGTGAACTGTGCCACGACCATTGACTTGAATCCAGTTGCCTTAGATCCATCTGCGTGCATACCACACATACCAAACACAGATCTTAAAGATGTGTTGAAGATATATGGTGATGCAGAAGTTACTGTATCTGATTGTAATTGTAAAGTTGATCCAGTAATTGATGGCAGAGCATTATTAGGAGTATTTTGAACGATATACTTAATCTCAGTACTACTTACCTTCTCAGATACAACAAATTGACCATTATAGATTGCGGTATCTGCAGTGATTCCAGAAACACGGAATGGAGTGTCAACATCAAGTCCGGTGACTGCACTATCAGTAGTAACAGTAATTGTAGTAGATGATGTTACACCATCACCAGATTTGATGCTGGAGATGCCAACGGAAGCTCCGGTAGAACCAACAATACGATATTCATCAATCTTTGCCTGAATATCAAGACCGGAACTTGGATAGTCGGGAGAAATTGCACGTCCAGAAGACTGCCCATAAACAAGGCTGACCTTTTCATAATACATATCCAGATCAGTACGAGTCGTCGAATACTGCTGGAAAGTATCATTAATTTCTACACCATTTGACCCATCTGCATATTCAAAGCAGGTGAGTTTATGATGAGAGAAGTTAGGAACAAACTGGTTCTTTGTATAATCCTTATAGCAGACTCCATTTGGATCTGCATCAAACATGGTAAACTGCCAGAAGTAGCAAGCACCAGTAATTCTGAACAGTGCAGATCTTTCAATATTATCATTCTCTGGATCAGGAACATACTTAGGTCTAATCTTCGTCTTACGGAGATCCAGACCAACTAATGAAGTTCCTCTTGGGACGATTACGCCACCGTTAATACTATTAAGTTTATAAAGTTCGTTTTCTGGAGAATCTAAACTTAAATTTGAAGTAAGAGAATATGCAGGAAGATCATTCGTAATCGCACCTGCTCGTGTTCGATAGTTATTAATACCATCTGGGATATATCCTGGTCTATTATCAACGGTGTGTTCACCAGGATAGATTAAGATTGTTGTCTTACCAAATCTATCGTTATTCAGACCCCTTTGATATGAAAATCTTGCTGCCTCAATCAAAGCACGCTGAATAGTTTTGAACGGGCGTGTCAACGAATTGCCCTGATTTTCTATACTATCAGTAGAATCCAAATCATTAGGATTCACGTAAAGAATCGTTCCTCTGGAAGACTTTAGAAAATTATCTAATCTGGAAAGACCCATCTTATTTGCACTATAAGTTCTGTTAGGATTATTTATCAAACGAAAAAAGGGCAACCCTATATAGGGTCACCCTTCTCGCACTTCCTTCACACCTTTATATATTACTCTTCTTTTAGTTCGTTGTCAATTATATATTCAACTGTATTTGCAACATCATTCATAGCATCACGGAGCTCTTCTTGAGTTCCAGTATGTTGTGTCATAAGTTCAGTTTCGGTGAGAGACCATCTCCACTCTTTCATTTTCTTATTATACCATAAGTTTATTACCATTTTACCTCTTTAATAATTCAAATATAAGTTTACATCAATCGACGGGCAAGAGTTCTGGATTTTCTAATTCCAGGTCATATAACATGGGATGGCATTCTTCCATCATAAGATACATAGATGCTCGATATAAGTCCTCAGGCTCCCACCTTTTCTCTTCGTCTGCTAATTTTAATACTTCTGGGTGTTGCTTAGCAATTTCGGGAAGTTCATCGAAAGTGAATGGAACGTTTTGAATATAATAAATGAGTATCAATATGCTTCCCTTATTATACCAAGCATATTTTGTTTCTATGCGGTATTTCATGGGTTTGGTTTATACCCTAACCGTATTTATGAAGCGATAGGAGCGGGGGGACTTGAACCCCCACGACCTTAATGGTCAACAGATTTTAAGTCTGGTGCGTCTACCGATTCCGCCACGCTCCCAAAAAATCAGGTGATTAGTTTACCCAGTTTATCGTAAATTGGAGGGTTTAAACGGCAATATTCATTAAACGTTATCTTCATCTCCTTGTCGGTTAGATTGCAATTTCTCGCTGCTTTTGGAATATTCCACTTCGCCACGAATAACATTTCCATAGACTGTCGGGTTTCTGGTCTCATACTCATAACATTCTAAGATTTCTTTGTAGATAGACAGTGCGTGAACTATCATAAAAAGGTAATACGGTAGTTTTTTGGCGGGATTTTTTTCCCGCCATTTTTGGAATTAAAAGTTGTTTTTCCCTCAGACAGGATCAGCATACGCAAGCATGTCATCATCACACTTGTCACGAACCATTTCCAATACAGACATAAACTGATCAACGGTCTCACAGTCTACCACCTTCTCATCACCCTGCTCAGAGTACAGGTAGAACTTTCGTGCCACGGGATCTACAACGCAACGGGAAAGGAAATCGTCTTGCATGGGGTTCATTTGATTACCTGCTTATTATAGGACGATCAGGACTCGCTGTCAACCTCTGGTTCGGTCTCAAGACGAGGAATATCAATTCTTTCAGCATAAACGTGATAGAAACAATCAATGGGCATACCGCCATTTGACTGAAGATAAATTTTCTTCTCATCAAATCTCTTCACGATCACACTTTGATGAGACCCAATCGGAGTCAAATTAACGGTAATGGTAGTCCAATCCACCAACTTTTCCCAATAATCGGGAAGGAGAATTTCTTTTGTATTCGTTACTCTACCACGAACATACACACCATATTCAGGTCCCTCTAAGCAACCATGAACAAGTCTTCTATCTTCTTTGGTTGGGTGAGGAATGTTAAACGCCTTTGAGTTAGCACTAAAAGCTCCTGCCGTTATATTTCCACTTGCAACAACACTTGTACAAGTAATGGCAGCTGAAGGAATGTTCATGGTGCTCAGTGCCCCAGTCATTGCTGTGGTAACTTGCCAGTTATCAATTTTTGCTGTGGAATAATAACGATTAGGACATGCGTCTTTTGGATAATCTTCTTCCGCAAGAAGATATTGTTTTGTAATATATTGATCTATAGCTGATGCTGCTCCATATGCAGCACGATCAGCACAATCGGGACCATCTGGTCTACTACCCGGTGCAAATTCACCTGCCATTACTCTTTCTCTCCAATGTTGTTAACAGTTTCACTAACCATGTCTCGAATTAATCCCTCAACATAGTTATGCTCAAAGTTGAATGAATATCCTTCGTTGCCATTAGGATAATCTTCATGAGATTCACCTTCATATTCTACTACAAGATCGTCATCAAGTCTACGTGCGACAATATAATAGTCTGCATTGATAGGACCTCCAGCATTGTTGGCAACAACAACTTGCTTACCCCAACGTTTCTCCTTGACAAACAACTCTTGCCAACAACCAACTGGAGTCAAACTGATTGACATATCATCTGGATTCACAAGTCCATCCCAGAATGTCGGAAGATGAATAATTCCATCTGCAGGAACTTTTCCTCTACAGTAGACAGCAATCTCAGGACCTTCAATGCAAACATGGCGAAGTCTCCACCCCTCTTTATTGGGGTGAGGCATATCAAATGGAAGATCTTTCTTCAGTGCAAGGATGTGTCTTCCGCAGTTTGAGATTACATTTCCTTGTGCCTGAACATTGATCATTGCGGTTACATTACCGGCAACATCAGTGTTACCCATCAATGCAGATGGTCCAGATACAGCAAATGAATATGGATTATTAACTCCAAAACACATTGCACCAGGGACAATTGGTGGTATTAAATTATCTTCATTAGTCAGAGGTCCAACGTTCAGTGCCCCGTATGGCCAAGGAAATGTTGTAGGATTTCCGATCACAACTGGACCTTCAATCATTGCAGATCCATTGACTTTTGTAGGACCCTCACCACAAGCAGGAGCAATACCCGTTCCTACTTTTATTTGTCCTCCTACTACAGTATCGTCTAAATTAAATGACATGTTTACCCTTGATTTTCTTGTTGAATTCTTTGTAGATTGTTCTTTGAATCTTTGAGAGCACAACCATCGGTTACTCCTTTAACAACAGAACTATAGATATGCATCACACTATTGGCAACAATTTGTGCTTCACCAGATGATGCCAATTTGTAAAGAGATTTTGCATTGGCCAAGAATTTTTTACAATCAATACTGACAGTCTCAGTGGCAGTCATTTTAATGTTGCCCTTTGATCCACCCTCACCAATTGCAACTAATTCAATATCAGTTGCCTGTAGTCTCAGTTTACCATTAGTTGCAAGAACAACGATATTTCCATTGCTTGCATGAAGAAACATAGAATCTTGTGCTTCTTCATTGTCTTCACCACATGTTACCTGATAGTTACCAGGGCTGACTGTTGATGTCCAACCTTTTCGTTGTCCATCATTGTCCATGAAGAAACTATGTCTTCCATCTTTTGCCTGAAGCAAAACTCCTGCAGTTACATCACCTGGTTTATGAATATGCCCACAACTTAATGATCCATGATCATTTCCATATCTAATACCAGTGTAGTTATTCTTAGCGGTATCAGCAGGATTTGCTTGAGCATTAAAGTTCTTTGCCTCCTGTTCTGTTATGACACCATCATTATTGGCATCAACATTACGATTTAGTCTGTCGTTTACTTTATTTTTTGATGATGGTGCTGACATTTTTTATCTTATTTAAGTTAGACTATCGGGTGTCCCAGGAATATTAAGTCTTGGGTCGTTACTGCGAACATCTGTACCAGATCTCTGGATAGCAGATGGAGGTGTAGTAACCTCAGCGTCAATACTCTCCTGTAGTGTATCATAAACTTGTATGAGTTGTCCAGGGGTCTCGTAGATACCTGCATAACGAACTCCTTCTTTAAAGTAGACGGAGCCGTAGTATGCACGACCATTGATATATCCAGTCTGCTTGAGACCAACCAGGTCAGTGACCTGAATAATATCCTCTGGTTTAATGTCAGGATCAACAGGATCTCTAACCACATTGAATCTTGGAACTGCTTGGAAGTTTGTTCCAGTTTCAGTGATCACTCTAATGTTTGGTGTTCTTATAAATCCTGTTGGTGGAGGACCAACAATATTGACACGGGTAATTCTACCAAAAGTATCACATTCATACGAGAGTTGGGCACCATTACTTGGTTCAATCACAACTTCATCAACACCACAATTGTGATTGATTCCTGGATTGATAACTTCAATTCCTTCCAGTTCAAGTGTCACCGGATAAGTACCCTCACCAGTTGAAATTGTAGGTATCACAGGGAATCCATTTCCAGGGTCATCAACAACCACTTTACAAATTTTACCTTTACCAATCACCTCTAAAGGACATGGAGGTGGAATGAGGATGGCAGATATACCAACAGGATTGGCAATCCAAGGTCTACTGAGACCTGTCGATACATCCACAGGAACTATAATATCCATTTGAACTTCCGTTGGATTCTGTTGGAATCCCGTGTTAGCAATACGAATGTTTCTTAATCTAAGTTCTACTGATTTTTTCCCTGATGTAGCATTAAAATTTACATAACGAACCGGATCACTTCTTCTTGCTCGTGGTCTAATCTTTGCAGTTTGAATTTTTACTCCGTCAATTAAAACATCAACCTCATCATCAACTACTGTTCTAATTTTGTATTGACCATTGACAGGGAAATCAACATTATCCCAACGCAGCACCCATTGCTTACCCTGAATCTCCTCATTTGGTCTTATGTTAACATCCTGGATAGTTGGTGATATGAATCCTTTTTTGTAACTTGAGATTGGAGGGCCAGAATATGATACACCATCTTTTACAGATCCAGATTCAAGACCAGTTGATTTTGAGGATCCAATTTTGACGGTCTTTTTCTGTTTTCCTCTCTGTCCAGATTGTCTCCACGTCACACCTTCAATTTTAATTTGCTCAACAGCAACTCCAGCTATATTAGGATTATCATCCCAATTCAATTCAATCGCACACTCACCCTTTCCAGTGATGGTTCTACCATTATTAGTGAAAGTTGCATCTCCCGCAACAATTGTGAAAGAGGCATTAGTGTCATCACCATCGCCATCCCTCAGTTTAATCTTCTTACCATTATTAGTTACTTGAAGTTTATTGCTTTCTGATCCTCTTTTACCGCCACCTACTTTGATAGTTTCAGTTTGTTCTCCCTTTTTACTTGTCTGTCTAAATGTCTTATCACCGACTTTTAATTCTCCAACCGCCATACCAAATTTTTTGGGATCATCATCCCATTTAAAGTGTAGAGTAACGTCACCACTACCCTTAACGATAAGTTCAGACCCATC
>UEXM01002775.1_pt1 | contig 11985 bp, 12 predicted proteins | sample 1796661 | NCBI WGS metagenome assembly UEXM01 (sample SAMEA4772469, study PRJEB27181) | metagenome
GAGCTAGAGCTTGACGATGAAGCATTAGCTGAATCAATGGATGTACCTCTAAAACAAATTAAGCGTGAACTCCGTGCTGGTGTTAGAGCTAAAGAGAAGATGGTTGTCTCGAACCTGCGTTTAGTAGTCAGTATTGCTAAGAAGTACACAAAGCGTAATATGGAGCTGTTAGACATCATTCAAGAAGGTACATTTGGCCTAATCCGTGGTGTAGAGAAGTTTGATCCAGGTCGTGGCTATAAATTCAGTACTTATGCCTATTGGTGGATCCGTCAGGGAATTACACGTGCCATTGCTGAGAAGTCCCGTGCAATTCGCCTTCCGATCCACATTACAGAGAATTTAAACAAACTTAAGCGTGCACAACGTGAATTGTCCCAGCTTAACGGCGAGATGCCTACTGTTAAGCAATTAGCTGAAGAACTTGAACTTACTCAAGATGAGATCAAAGATTTGATGTGTAAAGCCCGTCAACCTACATCTTTGGAAATAAAGATTGGTGAAAACCGAGATACTGCATTAATTGACTTACTAGAAGATGAAACTCAACTTCCTGATGCATTACTGTTCAAAGCATTCCTTAAAGAAGATATATCCGGTTTAATTGAAGAATTACCGTTACAGATCCAAAAAGCTATTACTATGCGTTACGGCATCGGTGAAGAAGTATCTGAGCCAATGTCAATGACTGCTATCGGTCAAACGCTTAATATGAGCCGTGATCGTGTACGTAACCTTCTTGAGAAAGGAGTAACTGCATTACGTCAAGATAGTAGTAAAATCAAAGATTATTTGTAAATTACAATAGGAGTATGTCTACGCTATCAATAGATGACATATTCGACAAATACATTTACTGCATCGCTAGCTTCTGACGGTAATACAGTCAACAGCGGTGCAGTACAGAGTAATCAGTACGCAAGTTCTGGAACTACTCCTGGTAGCGGTTCTGCTATTTTACGTGATGGTTCTTCGTACTATACTACGCAATCTTCTCGTGTCGAGCAGTTGCAACGTGTTGATGTAACTGAACAGATCCGTCAGTACAATGACTTATACGGAGGCAGTAGTAATACACAGCAAGGTGGCTTGGCAGCTAGCAAGTCGCTTAATTATGCTGATGCACCTACGATACAACGTGCTCAGCGTGTGTCAACTACGGTGTATCCATTTACTTTCTCACTAGTTGGGTCAGTAGGATTGTTTGGTGCTGAGAACTATTATTTACGAGTAGACGTTAATCTTATTACACCATTAAATCCTGAGTTTGAAGAAGACGGTTGGCAACCTGCAGTAATCACCTTTGGTGAAAGCCCTACTGTTAATACATACGAACCATCTGATATTGATTACGACAGTGATCCACCACCGCCAGATCCAAGCCCAACCGCACAAGATGTGCCCAACCAAGAAGCATCAACAAGGTGCTGTTCTTTCATTGGTGGTATACCTAGTGCTCCACTCTTGAATTGCTACTACGGTGCAATTATTACAAACTTACGACCTAATTATTTTGATCCTTGGGTCAGCATTGATTTAAACAACATTGGTGTTAACAATATCTACATTGATAACTGGTTAGATACGATGCTTTATACCCGTGAGCGTAAGATGTGGGGCTATGACAAGATGTACATACGTCCTAAAGATTTCTTTTATGTTGGCATACACGCAAGAAACACCCGACAATTACCTTATAACGTAGGGGTAACTGTCGGGGCTGAACTGCTACAAGGCAGTGAGATTAAAGAGAAATCACTTATTGCTTACATAGACCCTAGTTAAGAAGCATCTACAGTAGTAACTTTAGTGCCAATCTTGCTTGTTGGGTCAGCGGCTTGGTTAGTCCACTTACAGCTAAAGGTATAAGTACCTGGCTGTGTGAATACTACTTGTGTATTTTGTGCATTAGGACTGTTAATCACAGCACCAGTACTAACTCCGCTACCATTGTCTACTGTCCATTCATAAGCAGTAGTACCTACAAGTGCTCCACCACTATTGGTAGAGGTGTAGTTTTTACCAGTATTTAAATCAGCAAAGGCTACACCGACTGGTCCACCAACTGTAATAGCACCAATACTCTGTTTAGAAACAACTACTGCTAAATCATCACTTACACTAGGAGCACTAACTGAAGAAACAGTACAATGAACTGTTGCATTACCTTGATCACTAAATGTAATACCTGTGCTAGCAGCAGTTGGATTAGAGATTTGTGCATCAGCATCTACGACTGACCACAAATACTCAAGGTTACTGACATTATTACCTGCTAAAGCAACAGAGTAGTTAGAACCTTTACCTGCTGTAGCTGTAGCACTACCGCTAACTGTAGCAGTACCAAGGGTATTGACAACAGAGCAAGTTACGGCACGACTGTCTGATTGAGGACTATCGCTTGCTGTATCAGAAGTGATTGTACATTTTACGGTGTAATTACCAGCTTGTTTCCAGCTAATAGTACAACCAGACGCTGCAGCACCAGAAGTAACTTCAGCTTTACTTGTAGCAACTACACTACCGTTTTCTTCAATAGTCCAAGCGTAGACAGCATCACTAGCAGAAGGTGTAGCATTTGACTGATAGCTACTGGTAGAGCCGACATCTACAGATCCTTTACCTGAAATAGTGAAGGTTCCAATAGTTGCTGCTGCTTGAAGAATACGTTTAGCAATAGCACCACCACTAATGCTAGGGAACAGGTACTCAATTACAATCTTCTGTTGATCTTTGCTAGTAATAGCAACACGATCTACAGCAGAAAAGTTAGAGAAACCAATATTGTAAACGTCATCATCATACGTTACCATCAGCTGTGTATCAACTGACGAAGGAATAATAGCTAAATAATTAGTACCTATTAAATCAATAACAGTACAGCTGTTATAAATAGTATTGTTAGCTTTTTTACTCCACCACTGTGGAATTTGCCAAGTATCTCCACCACGGGGATCATTCTTGATCTGGAATGTAAAAGCACCTGAAGACTTATAGTCAACGAGACGGTTCACACCCTTCAGCACAAACTGTTCAGCCATTAGTTTGAAATTAGACTTTCTTCTATTTTAGTCGTTTTCTCCGGTGTACGATTTTTCCAAGTAGACCACTTCAGATTACTAGCAAAACAGTTAGCAGTATTCCCGTCTTTGTGCTCAATAATAGAACACCCTTTACCTTTACCGTACGGTGTAGGTGGAGGGCCAAGAAACGCTAGTGCAACTAGCTTATGTACACATACGTCAAGCACCTTACCTTTACCTATGCGCTGTGTCAAACACACCATTGGATAGCCAGCTTTGTGTGGCCTATGTTTTAGTAACCTATCTTCTCGGTACTTGGTACTTTTGACGTGACCTGCACGATTGACATAATATTCTATACATGCTTCAAAGCCAGGTAAGCGATGGACAGGTACCCACTCACTAACATCAATAAAGTTTTCCATACAGCTTAGGGAACGCTAATAATACTACTATTTTAAATAGTAAGATAAACCTATGTGGCTTTGTTGTCACTATAAACTATTAAGTTTGGAGAGTTGATCCTATGTGGATTGATAATGACTTTCCCAAACTCTTAGGTGCTGAGCTTTATCGTCCTCACCCTGCGTATATCGTAGAGATGGCCGTTGAACCAGTGGTAGTACACGATTTCTCTAAGCAGCCTGGTCAAACAGTGCAGCTTGATCGTTACCGCTTCTGGGGTAAGCCAGGTACCAAAGAGTCACGGGAACGAACTGCTGATCAGACCCTTGGTACTGCATCTGCACGCAACATCGTGAAGGACAAGGTGCTTGTCACCTTGAGGGAGTACACAGGTCCTGCGGACCCACGTGACACAACTCAGCCTTCTACATTTAAAGTGGCTCGTGAGACCCTGATTACTGCACAGCGTCTGCTGTTGGACACCGGTAATCTTAACGTCTTCCACCAGTCCATTGGTTCACTGACACTGCTTGACGACTATCGTCGCTGGCGTGATCGTGTTTTCTCTAACGAGCTCCTGAAAGCAGAAGCCGTTGGTGAAGCTAATGAAGTACAAGGTGGTTACTACCTCCCCGGCGGCAAAGCCAAAGGCGGTACAGGCGGTACTCTTGGAGTGACGTATGACGCTGGCGAATCTGCCAAGTTTGACGTTACCACTGACTTGCTTGAAGTAGTCAAGGACATGCGTAAGCGCAACGTCCCAACATTTGCAGACGGTTACTACCGTTGCATCGTTGACCCGACTGCCATGATGCACCTTCGTCAGAACAGCGACTTCCGTGAAATCGCTCGTTACCCTGGTCAGGGCATGATCAACCCCATGCAACCCAACTTGGCTCCTGATGCCAACTACTTTATGGGCATGGGTCCTGCATACGGACAAGCTGGCTTTGTTGCTGGTCAACCCGTTATGCCTACAGGCTTCCTCTTTGAGGGTGTCCGTTTCTTCGAGTCCACCAACCTTCCTGCTCAGGTCTATAACCTGATCGTCAAGGATGCTAACGCTAACGCTGCTAACTATGACGCAGCTCAGCTGATCTTCTTCGGCCCTCAGGCCGTAGGTGTGGGTATCGGTGGAAACAACGCTCAGATCTTGTTGAACAACAACGATGATTTCTCACGATTCATCATCATGATCTGGAGTCTGTTTGCCGGTTTTGAAGTACTTAATAAGGACTTCATCTCGGTTGGTTACTCTTTCGTATATTGATAGGTAACTAACTATGACGTACTCTAACGCTTCACCTTCCGCCAACTGTTTTGACGGAACTACACGTACTCCTTGGAATAACGTGATCTTCCCCGGCAACTATGTTTGCCACTTGAACTCTTACCGTAATCAAGGCATCAACGCCTATCCCGGTCTTCAGTTCTTCTCTCTTGTCGGTGCCCTTGTGGTTCTGCCTATTGAGAACACCGCCTCTAACGTTCTGAACGCTTCGGCTCAGCTTCCTGCTGCGACGTATGCACTTCAGATCCTTTCACCCGACCTTGGTCCTGCTCCTAAGCCTCTGGCTAACCGCAACTTCGTGGTTCCAACTGGCGCTTGTATCTACAGCTCTGCTGTAAGTACTGTCAACTTGGAAGAAGCAACCGCCGCTGGTTCAACCACAATTACTGTAGACGGCATTGCCGCTCAGGTTGATTCCGAAGCTCTTCGTGCTGTACTTACAGCTGATAGCAACGGTACTTTCAACGAGTGTGGTGCTCGTGCCATTGTGCTTGATTTCCAAGCTGTCGAAGCTGCTGTAACTAGCTCTAACACTTCTGTTACTGTTACCACCAGCGCTGCTCTTAAGCCTGTGAACGTTTCCTCCGGTGGCTCCGGTTCAGCTTTCGCTGACGCCACTGCTGGTCAGTCTGCCATCCTTGTTGAGGTTGACTACTTCATGGTTGCAAAAGGTCCCGATAGCGACAGGGTCAACCTGCCCTATCCTTACACTTCTGAAACTACCAGCTACTGATTGTAGTTTCAAGTTAATCAAGAGGGTTTCACTAACCCTCTTTTTTATGTCTATAATTAAGGCAAGTAGACTTTTCCCGAAATGCCTAAAGCTAAAACTGGACCTGAGAATCCACAGGTCAGTAACTTAATGCAGGATCAGAAGACTGGCAAGCTAGTAGAATTCATTGGTACGCATGATAAAGAGTATGCAATGGTGCGTGACGGTGCAGGTAACGTTAGCTATGTCACATTAGAGCAACTTGTACCTTACTCTCAGGAGAAAGGACGTTTGTCTAAGGTCGCTGCTCCTCAGTTAGAGATTGAGAAAGAAGAACCAGTGCCACTATCTGTAGTACCTGCAGAAGATGCACGTCTGAATCTTAATAATGCAAGTGCTGAAATGATTGCCAAACGCCTTCCAGGTGTTGGCTATACCACAGCTAAGCGTATTGTTGAGCTTAAGATGTCACTAGCAGGTGAACGTTTTACAAATCTTAAGCAACTTGAGAATATCCCTAGGGTGAACTGGGAACAGTTTATCACTGACGATATGATCTTTATTGCTTGATTGTTAAACTAGTACTAGTACTGACGTTGGATAGCAATGGATCCTGTAGTAGAAGAGATCCTTATGGCACGTGCCATGCGGGATTCACAAGGTGTTCCTGATATAAACTCAGCTGTTACAGCTGGTGGCATTGTTGGTGCACTTGGAGGAGTTGCTGCAGGCTCATTGCCACATGCAGTGCTTAAGAATACAATGGGACGTATTCCTGGCCGTGGTGGTCCTATGAAGCCTGGTGCTCGTATGGCAGGTGGTTTAGTTGGTGCAATCCTTGGTGGTGGCTTAGGTGCTGGTACTCGTCAAATGATGATCCAAGACTCACCTGCTGCAGCTATCTTGGCTAAAGCACAAACAGGTGAATTGACAGCATCAGATCAAGCAAGGTTAGCTGACATCTTGACTGAGACATATCAACAGATGGGAATTAGCTAATGCAGTTAAACGATTATCAAAAGAGTAAAGTACGCTTTCACCTTGGCTATAACGCTGGTGCACAAGTACCTGCTGGTGATCGGTCTCGTCTTGAAGAAGCTATGGCTCTTGTGCCTGACAGCTATTTCTATGATCAACTTGTTTATCAGATCCGTCGTTGTGAAGTTGCTTGGACACAGTCACAGTTCTACACAGATGCTGGTACTCCCAAAGGATTTTCACGATTAGAAGAGATTGCTGGTGACGTTCAACGTACAATTCGTACAACAGATCCTTTAAAAGCAGATGCTGATACCTATGAACTTTATCTCAGAGAGTGTGACCGCTTGGCGGAAAACTTATACGTCGCTAATTTCAAGCGTCCAGATGTCCGTGCCTACGCTTTCCAACGTAGTGGCGCAGAATTTATTATGGCTGTTCCTGGGCCTGCTGATACCGCTGTTGGTACTCGTATAATGCTTTACGAGAACTACCGTTAGAATAGATTTAGGAATTACTCTATAAATCTATGTATCCAGGATTTGGTCCACAGAAAATTGAAATGAACAAGCGGACGGGTAGCGCAGTTCCTAGCGATGAGTACAATGCAATGAAAGCTGCTCTGGAAAAGCAAGCTCAAGTAGGTACTGGTATGGCTCTTGAAGCCACTCGCAATTCACAGTATGGCAATGTAAACTACCCTGGTATGGCACAAGGCTTAAACCAAGGTGAAGAAGCTATGCCAGACATTAGCGGAGGTATTGCTAATGCACCTATCTCAAAACCAACTGCTCAAACTGCACAGTTAGGTTTCTTCTCTGCAACACAAAATCCACAGCAACAGCCTGAGATGATGGGCCGTGAAGCTGAGGAAGGTATTCGTCAGCGTATTCTTGGCGAGCCCGGTGGCCTTAACAACCGTCAAGAACTTTATCGTAGAGGTAACTGATCGTGCCTGCTAATCCAAATGATCCTCGTACAAAACGACGGAAGGCAATGGGAGATGATCCCAATAAAGTAGCGATGGCACCTCAAGCATTGCCTGGTGCACCACAAACAAATAATGTTAGCAACTTCCCTATGACCGATACTAACGGTCAAATGGGACAACCAATGGGGCCAGGTGGTCCATCATATCCCTACGGTGATATTAAGATGGACGGCAACACCGCTCTTAAGATGGGTTCCGTAGGCTTTACCGGTAACTCAGGTATGCCTCAGTACATCGTGCCTGGTAGGCAGATGAATACAGATGCATATAACACTCAGCCTCAGCCTGGTCTTGAGCAGATGTCAATGATGGATGCTGGCTATGAAGCCGCTTCTGCCCTTGGTAAAACGCTACCTAACGGCATCAACAATAACAAGCCAGTGAGCTATGATATTAGTGCACTAGGCCCTACAGGCACAGCTGCTCCATCAGCTGGAGCTATTCCTCCTCAGCTAAGCTATCAAATGCCATCGAACCTACCTATGGAAGGTATGTCAGGTAAAGGGATGAGCACAGGCCGTGGTGGCGGTCGTAACAAATCTAAATGAGCTAAATCATGGCAAGCACAAGTACCAATAAACAGCCTCTATTAATTGATAGGGTCTTTAATGAAGCTGTATTAACAGACGGTTTAGTTTCTGGTAACAGCAATACTGTTACTGGAGCTAGTATTAACTACGACATTACAGGCTCTAATGCAGCCAAAGTACTTGTCAATTGCATTAGCAATGACGGTGGCATTGTTGAAGATATGTATGCTATCTCACGTGGTGCTGTTAAAAAAGCTTTGTTCTACTTGAGCAGTGCTTCTGACTATCTGCGTGCTGAGCAAGCTGTATACATTGGCTCTATTACAACTACTGCAACAGTAGGTGACTATGCAAATGTTGCTGCGCTGCCTCGTATTTTAGCTCCTGTACCACAGCAAGGTAATACTTCAGGCATCATTGATGGTGGACCATTGAAGAACCAAGCACTGTATGTACCTACAGGTAAAGCTCTGTGGGTCACAATCTGGGGTCAGTCAGGCCAGAACACTACATTGTGCCCTATCGTTGGAGCTCAAGGCGGATTCTATTAATGCCTAGGAAGCAGAATGGTTTTGGCAGTTCCAAATCTTTTTCTGTCAAAGGCGTTAAAAACGATAAAACAATTAATAGTAGCCTGACTAAAGGGCTGAAGCCGAAGGCTGCTGGTTCTTACCCATCGAACCGCACCTTCGGCTCAACAGTTAGTAGGACAGTCATTGAACGCTATGATGCTGAGAGTGACTGGATTGTGTGGCGTAAAGGCTATGAGTACTACATCAAAGCTGCCTTTGAACGCTTAATCAGTGCTTCTCCTGTAACTGGATCACCGCAATGTAAGATAGGTGATGTTTGTTACAATCCTTCATTTGCTGTAGATAAAGATCCGAATAGTCCTAACTATAATCCTCAATACGTAGAGTCTGAACTAAATACTCAGCTGTACTTGAATACTCCATTTGAGCTTGACGTAAATTTCTATGGCTGGAGGTTCTCAACAAGAGACTCTGACTCAGCTAATCACTATGTGATGAAACGTACAGCTAAGATGTGGGATGACACTACTATGGAGCTGTGCTACGTCACAGAACCACAAGTAAGGGGTACAGAAGCGGCAGAAGCAGCAGCTAACAATGAGTTCTGGACTAAGATAACGTTAGGTAAAGATAGAGAAGTGCTTGCTAGATCTGTAGGCGATAGGCTCACTGATGGCAAAACAGAAGCTACACTTACATACTTCTTGAATAGCAAGAAAGAACCTGCACTGTACACAGGCAAAACTGTACCTCCTGATCTAACAGAGATTACAGTTATTGTTGACTACAACGATGCTATTAACACACAATTTATTAAGGATAATAACAATAACATTCGTGCCTACATTGGTGAGATTGGAATACTGCCAACACTATACAACAGTAAAAAGATATTTGATGTAACTTCTAGTTCTTTCACAGATGGACCTTATTACTTCAATGTAAAAGTTGATGATGAGTTGCCTAATCCATATCCTAAGCAAGAGTACTTTAGCATTCTGGATAATACAGAAACAAACTTACCTCCATCTCTGTATGACATTGCAGAACTGCAACCGATATTTGTAACAAATAACTTTGCAGGAAATATTAAAGGTACATATACTTATCAAAAAAGTGATTATCAAAAGTTCTTTGGGGACTTTTACCTTACCGCTGAGATGGTAGAAGAACGTGTAACAAACATTGCATACCCTACGTTACCTTTCTTAATCAAAGACGTGCGTATAAAGTTTGCAAATCTACCACAAAGTGAATGGGTGTTAGAGATTACCGCAGAACCGTATCTATCAACTCTAGACCTCTACAGCGTCCCTAACCAAGGCGAAGATGGCTATCTAGTCTTTGCTGATTACAGCTTCACTGAGACGATGCTTGACACCTATAACGGTGAATACTATCATCCAATTGAAGGACCTTATGATACAGTCCAGCAACAACTAGAAGCTAACAATGAATTTAGCAAGCTAGTGTGGTACCGAAAGGTCAATGACATTGATCCGTATGTAGGATATATCTCTGATACAGGTACACTAAAACCTGTATTCAACAATCCTGGTGCACCTCTTTCTTTAGCTGAAGTGTACTCATGTAGTTGTCCTAGTTACTCACAAGCACAGCTACGTATGCCACAGACAACGCAAGGGCCAGAGCAACGTAAGGTTAACAGGCAGAGAAACTACCCATTACCTACTGCGTTAGGTCGTAAGGATTACGAATCAGTTGGCTTAGATTCAGCTGCTGGTGTGATGCAGTCATGGCAAAACGACCGTGCTGCAGCTAGTTTCAAGCTTTGCAAACACGTTGTTGCTTCAATGTATGATGAGCATCTTAAGTTGCAAGAGCCTAATACATATCAATCAGTAGATGCTAGAGAAGAGTTTGGCCGTAAGCTATCAGCTGATATCAAAGAAGTACCTAAAGAATTCTACGAATCGTATGCCAGAGGTGGCATCAACACACTTGAGATTGTGTTTGCCCTATCACAGGGTTTGAACTATAACGAAATTGAAATAGCTTCGTTAGTGTTAAACGCTAAATTCTAACAAAGTTTAGAATAGTAGAAGACGTATCGCATTTGCTGCCGTGACTGCAAGCTATAATACTGTTTCAGGTACCTACGATTATGGTAGTATTGTTCGTGCTTTGCAGGTTCAAATTGCTACTACAGGCGGAGCGGTAAAGGAATATCCGTATAACTACCAAGGCATCACCCAGGCTATTCAAGACCTCACTTATAACAACAGTGGTGGTCCTGGTTCTGAGATTGGTCCATCACCAAGTATGGGTGATGTAATCATTGATGCAAATGGTAATCCACAATTCTCATACTCCACAGCACCTGAAGATGGTACCCTGTGGTTTGATACTAGACAAGGTCGTCTGTTTATTGCCTTTGAAAGCCAGTGGTATCAAACAAACGGTGGCGATGGATTCCCAATTATCACACCTAATGATACACCACCTTCTGCTAGTAACTTAGTTCTAGGTCAGCTATGGTTTGAAACAGATAACGGCGTACTCTATATTTGGTCAGGTACATATAAAGAAGCTGACAATAGCATTGTTACTGTACCTACAACAACGACAGTTCCTGTCTGGGTTGAGTTAGTTGATACTAGTAGTATTCAGACAACTGCTAACTTGCCATTAGCTGGTACTGACATTAATGCAAAGTTCATTGAAGCAGTTACTGACTCAAACTACTTACCAACTAACTTTGATCCAGCCCTGATGACAAATCAGGATGATGCAAACTTGTACTTCATTGATGGTTTGCTAGCTCTTGATGATCAAGTCGGAATCAATCGTGTGAGTATTGGTGAGAATTCACCAGCATCTCCTGTGCCTGGTCAACTATGGTTTGACAGTTCTGAGATTGAACTAAGCGTATGGTACATTGCACCTGGTGAAAGTTATGGCCAATGGGTACCTACTTTCTCTGCTCAGATGCAGGATGAAGAAATTAGTTCACTTCAAGCTGATTTAGCTAGCGAGAACAGTTTAAGAACTTTTCAAGATGCAGTGCTTAGTAATGACATCTCTAATGTTAGTGCTGATGTCAGTAAGAATTTAGCTAGTGTAACAGCCAGTATTAATTCTCTTCAATCTCAGATTACTGCTAACGCTACTCCTCCTGATCTAACAAACTACGTTACAACTGTTGCAGAGCAAACACATGTAACTGATTTACAAAATCAGATTTCTGGTAACGATGCTGACATTGCATCTATCTATGGATTGCTGGCAAGTACTTATGCCAAAGTGTCTGCAGTAACTGCTTTACAAACAGATGTAGACACACGTGCTACAACTACAGCACTTACAGCAGTTGAAGCTAAGATTCCTTCATTGACTGGCTATGCAACAGAAGCTTACGTAACTTCTGCTATTGCAGCTGATCCTAGTATTACAACAGCAGGAGGAACACTTAATAAAACTTTAAAAATTGATAAAAGTGATCTTGCAGAAGCTAGTCTTGACTTCTCAACAAATGACTGGGATGGAAGACTAGCTCAGAAG
>UEXM01002777.1_pt1 | contig 11981 bp, 19 predicted proteins | sample 1796661 | NCBI WGS metagenome assembly UEXM01 (sample SAMEA4772469, study PRJEB27181) | metagenome
GCATCCGTAATAATGAAGAAGGCGTCGGTGTCCGTGAGGAAGTGGTTCACGAAGTAACCTTCCGGCAGCATACCCATGCTACGAATAGCATTGATATCATTGTCCGCCGTTCCCGTCCGATAAGCAGATTCCAGAAGCCGGTCTGCGGTGAACTGAAGTTCCTTGGGAACAATCAGTTTTGTACCACGAACGGCAACCTTCAATCCGCGCTCGTCCACGAAGCTTGCAATATCAATGAGAGACTGCTCAAGGCTGGTCTCATTGAGATCTGCTGCGGTGGAGAGTTCGTTACGGAAAGTGTTTCCACTAGCCAGAGGATGGTCAGTAGCGCAAAGCTCCTTTCCATCCCCACCAGTAACAGTGCTATCAAACGCATTGTTAAGAACTGATGCAGCCTTAACCTGTTTCGTTTGACTCATGCTACGGGCAAGAGCCCTTGTATAGCGACTAGCAAGCCGGTCATACAAGTTATCTTCAATGGCTTCCTCTGTGATTGAGAATGCCAGAGCAATCGTCTCCATGGTATAACGAGCAGTATATGCTTCCTGCGCGTCATCAAACGTTACCGCAGAGCCCTCCGACTTCGTCGGTGCGGCTCCAAATCCGGATAACATGACCTCTTCTTCAAAGGCACGATCCGAAGTTTCCATGGAAAAAATCTGCTCATGCTCACGATCATACTGATCGTATTCCAAGCCAAACAGTGCGTTTAGGCCGGGTTCCAACTCTTTTACGAGTTGTGCTCTGCTAATAGCCATCTATCAACCCTCCTATACGCCAGTGGTTGAAGGAGTACCCGCAGCAATGGACCCAACGGGTGCATTGAAGGGGTTATTCAACCGAACAACTGCGCCAATACCAGCAGCGGAAAAGTCTTCATTCATGGAATCCTCAAGCCAACCCATAACCCGAAGGGTCAAAGAATTGGTTGTTGCCAGAGTACTGATAGCCAGTCGGCCTAAAGAAAGACCTGTAGCATCAGTTCCGGTGATACCAGTCGAAAGACTTGCATTTAGAAAGACACTTGCTCTCGCATTTGCCTTGCTGGTCCATGAAGCATCCGTAGAAATAACGTAGAGTTGATTAGGATCATCTACGATGAATGCTTTTACCGGGTGGTTACTATCGGCACCCGATCCGGGCCAATAGTTACTGAACGTGGTTTTTCCAGTGACGCTAGAAACATACTCGCATCCTTGAAATACGCCCAAATGACTGACAGAGCCACCAGCAGCGTTAGCTGTGTGGTCAATATAACCAGAAGCAAGAGGAATAACCACCTGCCCATGGTAAATTTTGTCACTGTTGTCGGAGGCAATTTCGTAAGGAGTATATCCCGTAACACCAGTGGAATTAGTGGCACCGCCCAACTTACTTATCGGACGGAGACCAAAGCTTCCGTTAATGTTAGCCATGTCTCATCTGCTCCTCGCAGCGGTTTAAACAAAACCTAAGTGTTCTTAGGTCCTCCAAATGTAACGCGCGACTGACGCTCCGGTTTTTGGAGTGCCATCGAATGATGTTGGTTTTCCTTCATGAGATCATTGTCAACCGCCGTCATAGCATCCGAGTTCATTCGCTCAAAGTATTCACGACGTTCTTCTACAATCTCTGTTGGAATACGAGCCAACAACAATCCACCAACGCCAAAGACGCCTTCATAGCTTCCACTATCAACCGTTGGAGCTTCAAAGTCCGGGTATTCATCTTTTCGCACAAGTTCCCAGCCTTCCCGAATACGGGCCGACAAGTTTTTGCGGTCATCGAAACCCCGAACCTCTGCACGAATCCAGCGGTGAATGTAGCCTTCTGGCGGAGGAGGTGCATCCAATAAGGATGGTGGTTTCCAAGGTTGCCGTCTGGGTTTAGCCGAACGGGTCTTAGATGCGCGAGGAGTTCTATCTAACTGTTTGTCGGACATCATCCTGCTCCTAGCGTTTTGTGTTTCGCGTACTCATTCAGAGGAACTCCCAACTTATTAGCGATTGCAACTTCGCTAGGAGATAGCCTCACTTGGGTTTTGCGTCCAGTGCTACTGGAACGAGTGGCAGATGCTACAGCCTGTTGGGGCCTTCGCGTATCTGAGGAGGAACCAGAGCCACCACTAAACTTATGTGGAAAAGCCTCTTTTATCCTCCGGTCTAGTTCAGAGTAGTACTCTGGGGACTCCGTGTCAAAGCCTTCTTCCTCCACGATCTTTTTGTGAATTCCAAAAGCCGCAAAAGTCATGGCCTCGTCGCTCCCGAACCATTCGTTTTTTTCCGCCCAGGCCTCGGCTTTGGGGTCAGGACGATTAGGAACTTGAGAAGGTTGAGGGGAAGCCGCCTGTTGTGGTCGTTGTTGATACTGAGCCTGTTGTTGTTTGGCCGCTGCAACGCGCTCTTCTTCAATAGCAAGCCGCGCTAACTTCTTGTTCAACTCAACCTGTGCGGATGTGTCGTTAGTAGCGATTGCGGTTTCTAAGTCCTTTTCTATAGACTCTGCCTGAGTAGCAATCCGGTCTCCGTACTCCTCAACGTAACCTTTATCCAGACTCTGAACCCGGTCTTTAAGTTGCACGTTCTCTGCCTGGATGTTCTGTGCATAGTCTATAGCCGCCTTCTGCTGACGCTCTGCTTCGCGGACTTTATGCGTAAGCTTGTCGATCCGCTTCTTTACCTTCTTGCTATAAACCTCATGCTCTTCCGAATCTTCTTGCTCCGCCTGGAGTTCTTCGGAAGGAGCCTCTTCTAGTTCTACCGTGACCTCTTCCCCTTCGTTAGGGATGTCCACAACAAGTTCTTCATTCCTCTCAGCCATTGTCTTCTCCTAAATGTGCAGGATGTCTTCAGGATCCTGTATTACAGCGATTACCTCATCGTCGTTAAGAATACGAACCTCGCCACCGTCTATCTTAAAACGAGAACCCGCATACCGGCCAAACAGAACCCAGTCTTTTTCTTTACACCACGCTCCACTTGGAAATTTAGATTTGTCATCATAAGCCAAAGGCCCTGTTCTTAAAACAAAACCGCATACCGTAGCCACCGCCTCTCGGTCCACTACGGCGTCTGGAAGATAGATTCCACCCTCGGTCTTTCCCTTCCCTCTGTAGGGAAGAATAAGAAGACGCCACCCGGTAGGGGAGGGCATCCTATCTAAAACGCTCCTGTCTATTTTTTCCGGATCAAGAACCTTTTCTTCAATGTTGACGTAAGCATCACTCAAAGAGACCAAGTTGTCGGTAGTCTCAGATTTTTCCATCATGAATCCGCCTTTTCTAGGATTTCTCTTAACTCCTGACCTATATAATCTAAAGATTCTACGTTGCCAACAAGTTGTTTGTACTCGTAGAAATCCTTGACCACACCGTCAGTCATCATCTCAGAAACCCTCAAGCGTCTCTCTTGAATGACCTTGAACAAATGTTCAGCTAAAAGAACTCCGTCCATTAGCACTTCCACCTGCGCCTAGCTTGACGAATCCTAGAATTAGGGTTGTTTCGAGTCTTAGCAGAAGACTTCTTGAGTTGACCTAGAGATCTCGCGCAATAGCTTTTACGACGTTTTGCCGCTGCACTGCCTTTCTTAACTTTCCCCGTAACCGCCGTTTTTAACTTTGAACCCGGATTTGCCTTACGATATGCGGCAACGCCTTTCTTAGTCATACCGGCCCCTGATTTAGTGGGCCTGTAATTGGCTCCCTTACCTCTAGTAGTCTTTCGTATAGGGTTTTCTCTTTTTCTAGCCATTCTACTCACCCTCAGAGTAAAGATTATTGAAAGTTATAGCAGGATCTAGATACGACTCATGAGATTCCGCAGAATGCGTCCACTGAGACGGCATGAAGTCTGGGGCTCCTTCACCAGTCCGCCACAAGGCGGGGCTGGTTGCTCGAACCCTGTTGTTAGGTAACGCAACAATGTTACCGGTCCACGGTCCTGCATCTGTCAGATAGACAACATGCGACTGCTTATGTTGTGCAGGGTCATCCGATATGTCGCTATCGGTGTAATCGACGGTAAACAAGTACCTCCCTGGATAGAACTCGTTGTCTATCTTACAAAGCCAAGGAGAGGAACTTACTCTGTCCATTACTATCACATTGTGTGTTCTAGACTCACAATCCCATGGTTGGCATAAATGGTCTTGCATGGGTTCCGGCCATTCTTCCAAAGGTATGTCCGCAACAAGAGCCTGAATGGGCATTCTAGCCCACATAGCACCTCCGTGGACATTCTCTTCAGGTCCATCCTCACAGTCTATTTCGCATCCCGTGAACACAACCTGAAAACTCAGAGATCTGTCCGGAATGGTGTTTACAGCGAAAGCCATAGCATGGATAAATTCACCATGATACTGCGTGTGATTACACGTAAATTCTTTGCGTACCCAGCATTTGAAGTGCGGTACGTTACTTATCAAATAGGCCATCTACTTCCGTCGTCTGACCGCACCACCCTTAGCCATAGACTTCGTGCGTTTCCGCATCATGCCACCGCCCATCATCTTCTTGGCCTTAACCGCACCGCCTTTAGCCATAGACTTTGTACCTTTACGAGCCATGCCACCGCCCATCATCTTCTTGGCCGCGCCACCTTTTGCATATCCTTTAGTTTTCTTAGCCATAATTAACCTCTCTTTGATTTTCCAGATTTCTTCTTAGCGAATGTCGCTACGTTCGTTGGTCTTGGTCCTTTGTTACTGACCGCCCTCTTGCGCTTTACCGCGCTGGCCTTTTCGCCCTTAGACATCTGACGCGCCTTTGCAATAGGAACGCACTTTGGGTATTTCCGTTTACTGCCCTTGGACTTTTTCCTACCGCACGGCTGGTACTTACCGTCTTTCTTAGGCGCACCTATATCCACCCACTGCTCACGAACCCATTTGCGTAAACTCATGGTCGTCGCCTACGAGGCCCCGCAGAACGACGCTTTTTCGACGCCTTGGTTTTCTTCTTTTTCTTCCCCCCAGGCGTTACCTTTCCACTACACACCGCACTAGCGTACATGTTGGCATAGGCACTTGGATAAACGTCAAACTTACGTTTCGCGGCAGCTTTACCTCTCGGACATAATTTCGCCATGTCAGTTCTTCTTGTCCTGTTGCCACGCACGGGCCTTAGACATCGCCCGATTTCCAAACCAAAAACTAATTATAGCACTGAATATCACGCCATCTGTTTCTTCACGCCAAGCCATGTCGATGGCTACCGTCCAATCTAAATCCTGGATGGCAATCATAGCATAGATCATGACCCCTTTTGTCGTTAAGTAGGCTAAGAGGAAAAGGTAAGTGACAACAGGACGGACGCTACCGCGCAACCCGTTGATAAAACCTCCAGCGTCAATAGACTTATCATGCTCATACAGTCCCTTCGTCTCTTCAATTTCAGCCTGAGCGTCCAATTCTGCAACTTTGAGCTTGGATATCTGATCTGCATACTTGGCTTTTGCCTCAAGCATCTTTATCTGATGCGCGTCCGCCTGCTTCTGCTTAAATATGCCTATGACTTCTGGAATTATAGAAGTTCCGAAACCTAAAAGACTGCCTAACAAGGATATCATTATATTACCGGTCCTTTCTCCGACCTCAGAACCTTCAAGTCAGTTCCGGCGGCTACAATACAGGTAATGTCATTAACGATCTTAGTGAGAGTCCACCCCCCATTTGGTCCAGCGTAAATCGTAAGAATAGACCCATCCGTGGAAACCCCTTTGAGAAGAGGCACTTCGTTAAACGTTTTTGCCAAAAACTTGGTCATAAGCTCCTTCTTGGCGCAATTCGGGATGGACGCAACTTCCTGTATGGATGGTTCATTAACAACAAGCTGGTGTTCTTGCTGACGTACTTCGACGGTAGACAAAGAATCAGTGGATTGGCAGGCCGATAACAGTAAAGTTAGAAGAACTACCGCACGGGGGACCATTACCCATCTCCGTTAATTATACCGCTTTGTTTATCTTTCATTGCCTGTCGCCACCGCCACGCCAAAAATCCTAAACTGGCGAGCAGTAGCAATATGGACAAACTCGTCTCAACAAGTCCTAGCCAGGACGCCGCTACGGCTACACCGCCGGGAGCGACGGTTATGAGGTCTTTCGGTTCCATTATTTGTTCTCCACGGGTGGGTGCTTGCCGTTGTGGGCATGTGAAAGCTGGTCTAACTGTTTTGTTATCCACTGTACATCTTTTTGAAGTCCCTCAAGTTCTCTGTGGAGAAGCTTTAGTTCATTCGGGCTGTTGATGCTTTTTAATGTGAGCACCTGATTTGCAATCTTTCCGCGTTCCTGCTCCGCGTTATCAAGCCTCGCGTCAAACTTTTCGCGGTTATCTTCCGCGCTTTTGATATGATCTTCAAGATCGTTCATGACGCGGCTCAGATTACTCTTCACTACGGCATAGCCACCGGCCACGGTAGCCAAGACCATAATCCCCTGTATCGCGTGACTCGCTCCAAGTTCCATGCCTACCTCACCGCCGGTCCATATGTCGCGGCCCACCACAGAAACCAAGCAATGCCACCGGCAACGGCTGCAACAGCCAAGCCTTTAGCGACTTCAATCAGAATTGCTTTTCGTTTCTCTGCGCGTTCCTCCGCGTCAATCTTATCTTGACGTGCGCGTTCCTTCTTTTCGGCAATCCGCTTTTCGCGTTCTGCTAAGATTTGATCCCAAGTACTCTTCTCACCAGGACCGCTCGGCCACTTCCGGTTGATCTCATCTTTAAGATCGGAAATCTGTTGATCTAACTGTTTTTTCTCAATTACAGCCGCCGCCGCTGAACTGATACTTTCGTCTCCACCGTCGTCCTTAGCGCGTTTCTGAAGAATACTTTTATTCTTCTGACCTATAGAACTACCCGGCTTATGATGTTTATTTTTTTCGTGCTCGTCCTGTGCGCTGAAGACGCCGTCGAGCCCGTGGACAATCTCTTGAACCCCACGCGCAGACTTAACCAGCGTCTTGGTAGCTGCAATTGCGGCGGCTATGGTTAACGGGTCCATTAGCGTTTTCCGTTATTGGACATGTACGCCGTCATGCCCATGTATGCTCCCACCACGCCAGCCTGTCCGATGTAGAAAAGCCCAAACAGATCCGATAGGGCCTTGATTCGGCCATCTGGAAAGATCGGCAGAAAGACCATCAACGTAAATCCAATCATGGAGATCATCGCCACCCAGGCCATTCGTCGCTGGGCATCCGCTTTCTCATGCTGATCACGGACTTCCGCTAACGCAAGCTCTTGATCGGAAACAACGCCATCGCCGTCCACGTCCAGGTCGTTGTGGTTGCTGTCTTTCTGTAGTTTTTTCTGAGACATCAGAAAACCTAACAGTATTTGTAACTACCGCCCCGGATTGCCTCTCCCATTCCACGATTCTTACCTTTGGAAACGGATGCCTTAGAAACGTTAGGCGTGGGCTCTTCTACCGGAGGGTTGTATGGAACAAACCCCTGATCTTTGATGACTTGTCCGTCGCGGACGCCTTTTTCTGACTTTGCCATAACAATTATCCTTGTTGTTTCAATATTTCACGTTCTCTTGCAGCTAAAATACGGGCGGCGGCAATATCCTTGGTTGCCTGTACCCTATTTTGGCTATTTTCGGAGTTTTGAGCCGCTTTTTGTTGATCAAGCTGCAATCTTTGCTGATCCAAAGCGTTTTCCGCAGCATCTTGCTGTGCTCTAAGCTGTAAATCCTGCTCTTTTAAGGCAATTAACGGATCCGGTTGCCCCGCACCGCTAATTTGAGCACTCATTTGCTTAACTTGCTGCATACCTTCTGCGATAAGAGCCGCCACGCGGCCTTCCATTTGCTGTAAAACCTCTGGAGGTGGCTCTTGACCTTGAAATTGTTGAGAAACTTCTGCAAGGACTTGCTCCCTAGACTTGATGGATACGTGTTCCATAATATGTTTCTGCAAAGCCATGGCTACAGAGGGTATCTGAGAGACCATGCCTGATGAACCAAAGATCAAATGCGCCATTATGTGCGCGTCGTGGTTCTGTCCTTGGAATGCAACCAACGGCAAGTTGTCCAGGGACTCCGAGTTCTCCATTGCGGGGTCTTTGGGGGTAGGATCGTCCTTCCCTTCGGGCTTCAATATCGCGTCAACGTCCTTGACGCCCACCGCGTTGTACATTCTACGGTACGCTTCATGCATATTATGGAGATCTGGAGCCGATTGAGCCAACTGAAGCTCCGTCTGCGCCAGCGTCACCCGTTGTGCCATAGAGAAAATGTTGGGATCTGCCACAGGTATGACATCAACCCTGTCGTCAAAGTCCTCGGCCTTTACCGTGCGCTCCCCACCGACAACGTCATAGGGGTACTCTTGCGGTAAATATTGACCAAAGACCTTGGCAAGCAGCGAAAACTCTTCCTTCTGAGCGTAAAACAGGCGCTTATGGATGGCCGACATGACCTTTGCGCCCTGCTCAAGCATAGCAATGGTCGTTCCAACCGCCGCTTGCTGGTTTCCATCGCCAACTTGCAGGTTGGATACCGCCGCGAACCGCTGACCAGCCTCTACACAGAAACCCATCAACTGGAACAGCGTCTGATCGGCACCTTTGTACGGCAAAAGCATCAGTGAATCGCGAATGGCACCTCCAGGTGCGTCTACATCACGAAACTCACCCGGAGATAGCGGATCGTCGTCATTCCGTATCCGCAAGCCTCGCGCCTTAAAGCCTGCCGGTAGGTTCGAGAGGGTCCCCGCGTCGATAAGCTGACGCAACGCGGCGGTAGCCGTGCGGCTCAAACCACCAATCATGTGGATTAATCCAAGGCCATAGAACCCAAACCCAGGCAGAAACTTGAAGTGTACGAAATACTGGTTCTTTTTGTAGTTTGGATCGTCTTTCGTGTAATTCCTACGAACACTGAGCACCGCACCACTGTCCTCGGAAACCGTCACGATATAAGGAAGCTTGATACCCGTAGGCTCCCCGTCTTCGCCCATGTCTTCGTAACCGTCGAGATCTAAATCGACGTGACACTCAAGGAGCGTTATCTCCTTGTCTACAATCGTCGGCTCTACACCCGTAATGTCGTCCATTTCTTCACGGACTTCAGAAGGCTCCGACTGCGACGGCGTTACCTCTACGTCGGCATAGAAACCAGCAAGCTGTTTCTTGCGTAGCTCGTTCTCGGTAACTTGAATTATGTGCGTGACGTTTTCAGCCGTCTCCAGATCCGTCGCAATGTACGGAACAATCAACTGCTCCGCCGGGACAAACTTACTGACCGCCCTGCCAAGAAACTCGTCGTAATATACTTTCTTAAACGTAGACCCCGATAGCGGTAGATAGAAGAGCATCTGATCGAACTCAGGGGTGTACTCTTTCATCACCGAAGTAATCTGATAATTCATGAAGTGGCGAACGCGAGTGGCTTGATCTTCCTTCTCTTGAGTGACCTTACCAACAATCTCCGTGCGTACCGGACCACCGGCAGGCAACAATTCACCAAAAGCCTGCGCTTGAAACTGAGTAACGGCCTCGGCAAGAAGTGGATGCGTAACGCCCGTCGCACCACGGAAAGGCTCTGACCGTTCTTCGTACTGAAAACCAAGCAACTCAAGGCCGGTGCGATAGGCGTCTTCCCAATCCTTGCGGCCTTCCTTGTTTGCCTCGTAGTCCTCTACAAGTTGAGACGACATTCTAGAGACAACGGAATCATCCAAGTTGTCTACAAGGTTTGCATAGAAGTCGCCCGTATCAGGGGCCGACATAACCGGATCAAAGTCAATAACGACGCCGCCGTCTTCCTCAAACTCAATCTTGAGTTCCGGATCATCGACCAGAGCCTCGTCCTCTACGGTGATCTCAACACCTTGAGCATCCTCCAAGTCCAACTCCACTTGAGGTAACGCATCCCGGCGCTCTACAAGAGAGCTTGTCCCAAAGTTGCTGCGAGGTAACGGGTTACGAGCCATGGTTATCGCCTCAACGACATAATGCCGCCATACGCTCTTTGAGGAGGAAAGTACTCTAGTGCCTCTTTACTGAACCCAGGATTTTCGGTAACGCCTTGACCAAGTCCGGGAGCTTCCGTCGTATAAAACCCAAAATCGGTTCCTATGCGGGGAGCATCCTCGATATAGGGCGTCTGCTGCTCCTGCTGCATCTGCTGCATCTGCTGCATCTGCTGCTGCTCTGGCGTCGTCGGGCGACCCATAAAATCCGTTTGGGAGGGTAGCTCCATAAGCTGCCGCCTTTGTTCAGTAGTAAGTTCTCCTACCGGAGACCCCTGCATCGTAGACCTTTGCTCCGCTTGCTTCCTCGCTATAAGTACGTTTAGCGTGTTCTGTAGGCTATTTGTGTCTTGCTCCTGTAAACTCGTCTGGGCAGTTGTCAGAGTTTCCTGATTGGTAATACCACTAAGTTCAATTATTTGCCTAATCAAGCTTTCTCGGCGTCCAGTTTCCGCTGCGGCCTCGCCGCCTTGCTGGTATCCAACCGGGCGAAATCCCATCATACCGCCGCCGCGCATCCGGGTAACCGCACCGCCTCCGGATATCATGTACTCCTGAAGCTCGGCAGTGTCTCGGGGCTCGCGACCAAACTCCCTGCGGAATCTGTCAAGCGCCCCGGAATCCACGGAAGCGTTCCTGGCAACCAGGGCCGGGGCTTGAGCCGGGACTTGCGCCGGGGCTTGTGCCGGTGCTTGTGCCGGTGCTTGTGCTTGCGCCTGTGCCGCAATCGTGTTGGGAGCTACGTAGTGGTCGCGGAGAAGCTGAGTTATCGCAGAACCTCCCCATGAATCCCCAATAGCCGCCGCGCTATTGGGATGTACCACATTGCCTCGGACCGTGTTATTGGGATGTACCACACCGCCTCGGGCCATGCCAACGGGACGAAAACCCATCATATTCATATTACTATCTCCTATTACCGGCGTCTCAACCTACCATTCTTAGTTGATCATATAAAGGTTTGTCTATAAGACCTTTTTCTAAAACCGAAGGGTCCGTGGGCCGTGGATCGTTAGCGGTTGGTTCAACAGAAGAGATCTCATTAGTCTCAGGATCCCTAAATAATCCGCTCATCTGAAGCACAGAATCTATTTCATCTAAAGAAGAGAAAAAAGTCTGTTCTTTAGAACGTTGCTCTCCGCGCCATGTTTTCTTGCCTAAAGCGGGTATATCTGGATAACGAAGGGGGATTTGAGAGGCCGTTACGGGGTTATCCCCAACCATAGCTACATACGCATCGTTGACCGGTAAATAGTCAACCCAGAAACGAGTTTGCTTTATATTTTCATTTGCAGGAAAAGGGTCCGTGGGCCGTGGATCGTCGTCCGCCATAGCTAGATTCCCGTCTCAAGAGGAAACCGCAGCCTACAGGAAGCTATAAAAAGAGATGCTACAATAATCGCAACGACGATCCAAAAGCCCACCGCGAAGGGGTTCCGCTTCTTCTTCGGAACATATAACTTCGGGATTACCGGTTTCTTAGCCACGGCCCATGGCTCTATATAAGCCGCTATGCGAAATCTGGGGCAGGGACGCTAGTCCGCCCTGTGCAAAAGATTTCTGCCCGCTTGCAAGAGCTTCTGCCTTCGACAGAGCACCCGACACGGCAGAACCTACTGTACCCTGCGGGCTAAATGTCGTATGAGCACTTATTGGATTAGAGGGGTTTAAATCAATCGTCATTACGTCCGGAGCAACGACGGATGCAAGACCTGAAACACCCGGCATCCCTATATCAACTTGCAGACCAGGGTTTTGAGGGCCGTAGATCCCGGATGCCGCATGACTGAGATCCGTCTGTCCTTTAATACCAAAGACATCCTTGCCGAATTGAGGATCCAAACCAATAATTCCGCCTGTCAACGCCCTGCTACCGAGACTAATAAAAGTCTCGACAGGAGCCGTTACATAGTCCCAGAAACTCGCTTCAGGATTAAAGAACCTGTCACCCGCTTCAAAATCGCGAATATCCGTCGCTATTCCTTGAAGGTCTGCGTACCCCTCGCTCCATTCTTGTGGAT
>UEXM01002779.1_pt1 | contig 11971 bp, 6 predicted proteins | sample 1796661 | NCBI WGS metagenome assembly UEXM01 (sample SAMEA4772469, study PRJEB27181) | metagenome
GAGACTGACCCATGTCGGACAAATCCTTGGCTGTATCTAGACCAGCACGCAAAGTTTTGTACGCGCCAGCAGCGAGCATTGTAATACTAACAGGATCCATGTGGGTGTGCCTTGGTGAACTAGCCTAGGAAGTTCATGCGTAGTAAGAGCAATAAGCTTGCTCCAGTGATACAGATTAAGACTGCTTCTAGTCTCTTAATTCGATTATACAAATCTTTCAGCTGTATCTTCATTTCAGTCTTTATCTCAATTACATCCTTCTCAACTTCATCTATTCGAGAGTGTGCTTGGGAAAGTGTGCGTGTGCGCTTGTCCATGTTTTACTCCAAAGGTGCAGTATAGTTCGGATTGTCAGCCCAAGCCGTTCCGTTGAATGTATGTTTTCTAACCTCTTTACCATTTGGAACTGTTATATTTTTATACAAAGTTGTATTTGTACTACCTAAATCTGTATAAATATTTGTACCATTTTCATCATCAAATGTAATATCATCCTCAGTGATCGTCACATCAGTACTGTCTGGTAATAATATTTTAACCACGTTGTCTTCTTTTGCTGTTATTACTTTCATTTTAATCACCTATTAATAAAGTTGAAGAAGTTAAGGCTACACCTGCTACTGTAGAAACAGTACCTGCACTTGTTCCCAATGTGCCGTTATCTTGAATAAAATATTTTGTGCCTATACTTAATCCTGATTGAGCATCATCAATACCACCTTTAGTCATAACTGTTACAGTCTGACCACTTGATGCAGAGTTTTGAGCTACTCCTACAAAAGGTGATGAACTTAAACTTGTAGTTGTTACAGTTCTGCCTAACGTAAAACTTTCAACAAACTGATCAGCACCGTCTGTTGAATAGAAACCATAAAACTCAAAATTATTATTAGCATCAACTGCGGCTACAGATCTCCATTCGTCATTTGTACTACCACTATTAGTAACAATATCTTGAGTTGTTCCTGCCGTAATAACATTACTAGAAATAGTAAAAGGTCGTACTTGTACTTTTTTAGAGTAGCCATTGTAAAACATTACGCCACCGACATTAGTGGTATTACCCGAAAGAAATACATCGCAAGTAGTTTCACCAAGATCTTCATTACCTACTATTGCAGTACCTTTAGTTATACTAGATGGAAGATTGCCAGAGCTACCTTCAGAAAAAGTAAAAGGAATAACATGAAGATAATGAGTTGAATGAGCTACAATAGCTACTACAAATATTCCAGGTTGATTTTCATTGTAAGCGATTGCGATATTTCTAAAACCTACACCATTGTCTCTAGCCCTAACTCCAGTAGTAACTTCGCTTCCATAGCTAAAAGTAGAACTCTGATACTTAAATGGCATAAGTTTAACTACGGAATTTGTGTCGTTATTAAAAACAATAATGCCTTGTGTCTGACCATTAACATGGTCGAAAAACAAATCGTTTTGACCATTAATAGAATCACTTCCACTCCATTCAACGTGGTAACTAGTACCTGTATCTCCCAAATTACCGTTAGAAGAATTAAAATTTGCAACTAACGCATGGCCTTCGTTACCATCATTGTTATCCATCCAAATCAAAGCTATTAGATTGTCATCCGTTCCACCACTTTTCGGAGAATCAATAGCAATACGATATGTACTATTTGATGAGAATGTATAAAGTGATTTTAAAGAACCACCGTTATTACTACCTGTAGAATCCCAAGCTCTTATCCTTCCGTATTCATTACTGCTTCTAAATGCAAAACACCAATAGTTACCTTCTATATGACAAACATCACCTTCAAAAAAGTCACTATGAAATATTGCAGCATTAGTTATTGTAACAGTGCCACTAGAGACTGACCCTGCTGCTGCATAACCACGCCCATTATCAGTTTTACCAATAATACAGAACTTAGTTGGGTCTGCTTTATTTACAGCAATTTTTGTTCGTTCTAAAGTTGTGTATTCACTAGCAACTTCTACACTTACGGCACTATTACTAACGTCAAAAGGAAAGTTAACAGATTCAACTGCAACTTTAGCAACATCACCATCAGATCGGAGTATAAGCATATCACCGTTAGTTACAGATCCATCAGCAGGGGCTGTAAATAAGTTACCAGATGAAGATAGCCCTGTTAAATTAGCACCACTAACAGCAGGTAAATTTCCAGAACCATCTAGCTGCACTATGCTGTTTGCGCCAGTGCCTACATCTAACGCTGATGCTGTACCTAATGTTGGTGTGCCAGTTAAGTTTGCATATGCACCACTTGTTGCCACTGTTGCCAAGCCAGATACTTCACTAGCTGCTATTGCACCATCAGCTAAAGGATTACCAGCCGCTATTAAGTTTGCTAAGTCTCTTGCTTTTGTCATGTGTTATCCCTTTACCAATAGCTTAGTTGCTGAAAGTGCTAACCCTGCCTCGACTGAGGGTGAGTCTGCTGAACTACTAATTCCACCAGTGCTTGTTACATACTGTTTTGCGGCAGGTGTCATACTTGATTGAGCATCATCTATTGCACCCATAGTTTGTATAGTTGCTGTTTGCCCATCAGAATAAGCTGCATCAGATATTCCGATATAATTTGTTGTGGTTAAGGTAGTTGTTGTCGTACCAAGATTAGCAATATTTACGTTAGCTTGATTACCCCCAACTCCATATAGTAACATCATTTTATTATCTCTATTAGTTTCACCTGCAATTGCACCTGCATTAGTACCACTAAACGGAAGCCTTGCACTTGCTCTTGATGATGTTGTATTACCAAGCGAGGCAGGTGATGATGATTGGAATGTTAAAGATGAAGTACCAACAGATGCAGTAGTAAAATTTGTTATAGCAGGTGAAACTCCTCCGTTTTTAAAAGTTATGCCAACCCTGTTTGTATTATCATCATATCCAATAGCAACGTTATCTACATCCTGACTTACACCTACTTGTGTTGATGAAAATGAACCGCCAGTTCCACTTGTTGTAAAAATTGCAGTTGTTAAATAATTGCTATTATCTTCATCTTTCATAGCAATTACTGTTTTGCCACTTGTTGTAAAAACTGTACCAAAATTAAAATCACCAACAGAAACTGAACTTAATTCAACTTCGCTACCTGCCGTTATACTATTATTTGAACTGTCAAAAGTTAGTACTTTTACTTTAATATTTTTATTGTCACCAGTGTTTGCATAAGTAACAATAAATTTATTATTTGTGCTATCATGTACAATGTGATGACCACCTACACAACTTGAGCTTTCAATAGTTATTTCAGTGCCAACTGTAATCGCACTACTACTAACATCAACTTTACATGGCTTTGCTCTTAGTGAATTGTCAGACCCATCAAGATAAGTAACAACAAAATTGTAAGGATCATTATTATTATCTGTTGCTATTCTTGGTGAATAAGCATCAGTTTTTATAACATATGATGATGAAAAACTAACTGACCTTGCTCCACTTGGAGTCCCTGCCCTAACCTTTACAGTGCTTGCATCACTTATTCTATAGGTAACAATAAACCTATTTGCGTTTGGAATAAAACAAACATCTGCTGAATGGGTTCCTGACATTGCATCTGAATCAATAATAAACTCACCTTCAATATTGTATTCAAGATCATTACGAATTGTCATCATATTGCCTCTAAAAGAGTCACTTTGATCGTCATCCATAAATACTGTTAACAAAGCACCTGCGCCTGTGCTTGATGACCCATTAGAATTATAAGCCGCACTTAAACTTTTAGTGCCAGAAGAACCATTGATTGTAGTGCCTAAATTGCTAGTTCCAGTATATCCAAATGTTGCAGGATCGTTAGCACTTATGGCAAGAGCAGGTTTGCTTACCGTACCATTTGCATTTATTATAACTGGATCACCATTTGCTAAAGCACCTGATGCAGTAGCGTCAAAACTATTTCCACCACCAACGCCAGCAGTTCCAAGTGCCGCCACCGTTGTAGCATCTACGCTTGCTATGTTCTTTAGCTGTCGGTTGTTATCTACAACCTCTGTGCCACCTACTTTTATAGCCATCTTCGGTATCTCCTATTAGCTTATCGTTGCATTTGTATTTACGTTGCCGACCACATCAAGGTTGCCATTTGCGTCCAGCTTCATTTTGTTTGTGCCGCCTGTTGCAAAATAAAGAGAGCCACCAGTTTCTGTAATAGTCCAATTACTAAATCCTATAGGCTTATTGAAAACCCACTTGTCACCTGTTGCTGTGTACACAATAGATGCGCTTGAACCATCTACTGTAAGCCCTGCACCGTTAGCAGCAGCTGCATCAGCAGCACCAGAAGCAACAACAATATTCTTATCATCTACGGTTAAGGTGGTACTGTTGATTGTAGTTGTAGTTCCATCAACTTGTAAGTTACCTGCAATAACTACAGTTCCAGTATTATCTCCATGTGCAGCAGGGTCGATCGTAAAACTTGCAGGACCACGTAAATAACCAGACAAAGTTGCATTCGTACCGCTTACATCACCAGTAAATGTAGCCCCAGATAACTGTGCATATCGCGCATCGGCTTGGGTTTTGCTGTAATGATCTGCCAAGGCAAATGTGCCATATCCAACAACGCTTAAAGTATCACCAGAGGTTGCTGCACTACCAAGCGTTACGCTTGTACCATTTGTCGCTGTGAAATCTGCTGGATCAAGACGGACGCCATTCAAAAAACAGTCTAAATACAATGGATCGTATGTTGCTGGAAAGACTGTTGTAGACCCATTGTAAGAACCAGAGTTAGTTCCGACCACATAGTTTACTCTATTTGTTGTGCCGTTAACAGATGATCCTGCGTTCTGAAAACTAGAACCATTGTAAACTTTCATAGTGTCTGAAGATGTATCAAACCAAAGCAAGCCATCAGAAGGACTGCTTGGTGCATTAGCAGATATAACATACTGATTACCAAAAGCATTAACGCTTGTTAAATTATTAGCAACAATATTTACGTTCGCTATAGAACCGCCAGTATTATTAACATTTGTTATAGACCCAGCTACGGTTCCTATATTGTTTGATCCAGTTAAATCACCAGCAACAGTATTAACATTTGCAATCCCACCACTGACGTTACTCATAGCCGTGACATTTGCAGATGTGCCAAGCACATTCATATCGTTGACAACATCGGCTGTTCCTAAGATAGCCATATCTGCAACAACATCAGTTGTGCCCAAGATACCCATGTCAGTGATAACAGCACTTACACCAAGCAATCCTATTTCGGTTGCTTTCCCAGCCGTAGCGGTTACATCGCTGCTTATGCCAGCTACAGTTGTCACATTACTTGCTATCCCGGCTACGGCTCCTATTGTATTTGAACCACCTAAATCGCTTGCAATAACCCCGATTTCCGTTGTGTCTCCAGCAACGGTTGTCACATTTGCGCTTATGCCAGCCACACTTGTTACGTTGGCATTTATGCCAGCCACTGTATTTATGTTGGTGGCATTTGAGTTTACAGTATTTATTGCTGTTTGATCTGAGCTCGTTGGCGTTGTACGGAGCCACGTAGTCGTACCTAGGTTGTATACGAGCAACACATTATTGGTTGTGTCGAAAAATAGCGCACCGTCTATAAGTGCATTACCATCATTATCAACTGTAGGGTTGCCACCTGACGTTGATTTTGCACCCAGGTAACGATCATCAAAACTATCTAGCGCAGCTTCAGCAGCTGTTTGCGCTGTTTCACTGGCAGTCTTTGCAGTTTCACTAGCTGTCTTTGCTGTTTCACTGGCAGTAGCACTTGTAGCCGCCTCACTGGCTTTTGTTGTGGCAGTGGCAGCACTTGCTGCAGCAGCTGTTTGCGCTGTAGTTGCAGTTGCAGCATCGACGATTAAATCATACTTTGCGCTGTTTGCGTTCGTAGTAAGAGGCTGAGAACCGCTAGATGTATGCGCTGTGTTTACCAAGAAGATATTATTAGTGCTTGTGTCCTTAACAATGTCGCGTGGATTGTACGCTGTACCACTTGCCCAGTTGCCGCGAAATGTTCCTAACTCTTGCGCTATTGATAAGTTGCCAGCTGCATCAAAACTAAACAGTTTGTTTGCTCGATCTGACGCAGATACCGTAAACTCTGAATTGGATATGACGTTTGTTCGTGAGCCCTTAATAGCGCGGCTAAGTTCTTCCTCGTGTTTTTGTGACATGAACACAAGCTTGTCTAAAGCTTCTTCCAGGCTTTCCGCATCGAATGGATCATTTGCAACCAGGTTAAGACCCTGGGTAAGAGGCTGAGAGCGCAAGATCACAACAGTAACACCAGAAGCCGGAGCTGATCCAAACACTACATTACCGCCAGATGCAGACCCTACTCCGGTCACTGTATAGTGTGTTGTTATAGTCTGTACAGTTTCCGTTCCATCCGATGCCCTGAGAATGACAACAACATCTGACTGATCAAAAATCTTAAACGTGTATGCAAACGTGGTAAGTGAGCCATTACCAGAATAACTGACTTTGTTTGTGGAGCTAGATACTGTCATTGGTCAATAATCCCTAATGTTTCAATTTTGGCTGTTGCTTGTTCTTTATTCCTAAAAGCTTGTGCTAAGTTTTGATGTTCTGGCATTCGCAACAAAAGGCGAAAACCTTCGTCTAAATAAGCGTCTTCTATTGTTTTTATAATCAATAGAGCTGCATCTTCGTTAAGTGTGCGGTTATCTAAGCCTTGCCGATATTCACTAAATGGAAACGTCATTTCATATTCTAACGCTTCTCTAAATGTCATATCTCCATAATCAGATAATTTAGCTACGTTCTTTGCTTGGTTTAGAAGATCAAATCGAGCGCCCTTAGACAGTCGCAAACCGCCATATGTATACGGCTCTCTTAAAGGCCAAACGCCAGTTCTTTGATAAAAGTCTGCAAGCGCTTGCTCAAGTTTAGTTGGTTCTGTGCCTTCTCGTATTCTAATACCAGTAAAACTATTCCACATCGCTAATGCATGATTGTTTGCAAAGCTTATGTCTTGGCTACCTTTCTCGTAGCCTAATGAGTCATACCCTTTTGTATTTAACTCATCTTCTAATTCTTGCCTACCAGGGAAAGCACTGCCTTTTACTGCCATAGCAAGAATGTCTTTATAAGCTAAGTACAGCTGATCAGTTAATTCTGATTTTGGTTGGCCTACTTTAAAATACGCTTTTCTATCAAAAACTTTATCGCCATTTTCATCAATCTTGTAATGAACAGGCTCACCGTTTTTGTCTACTGCTTCCACATCTTCTAACGTGTAATATTCGTAATCACCTCTTGGATACAAACGTGTTGGATCTACTCCGCGCATAACTTGTCTTTGCAGACCAGCAACAACATTTGGCACACCAAAATAACTTGCTCCTTCAGCTGGCGTTCTTGCTAATAAAACAAGACGTTCTTTAAGATCTTGCACATCTTCAAAACTTGCTAATTCAGCAACGTCAGCTAACCCTTCAAGCATTGGCATTTCTTTGTAATAACCAAATGTTGCACCCATAACTGACAAAATAAAATCTTGCATTAATTCTGGATTATCAAAGTCATTTGCAATGCCTGTTTTTACGGCTGCTTCTGCGACTGCTGTGTATAATTGTATAATACTGCCAACAGGCTCTAAGCCATTTAACGATACATAATGAAGTTCGCCATTAGGCCTTCCCATCTCATCATACATAGGTAACAATTCGCCTGTTTCTGGATCACGAGGCCATGTAGTTTTATCTTTTATAAAAACCTTGCTGTTGGGCTGATAACCAGGTTTTTGCACGAGCAACGCTGCACGCTCGTTTTTATCAGACGGCATAGCACCAGTAATTCGTCCATTAGCAAATTCATTAATTACATATGCGCCTGTCATCGATGCCATAGAAAATTTAGCTAATGCTTTTTGTTGTTCTGCTGCTGTGCCAGTGCCTAATGCCTTAAATACTTTATGAAACGGAAACGCAGCAGCAACACCTTTTACAATTGCATTTGCTGGCGTTTGTGCAAATGGCAGTAATAGTCTACCAATCGGTATAAAACCAAGACGCAATCTTTGGATTAATCCAGCTGGTTTGCTTAGATAAGCAATATCGTCTTGCAGTGTATTGTATTTGGCAACAGCAGTAAGCTCATCTTTGTAATTTTCTGGACTTAATAAAACCATACCAGCTTCATCAAGCGCTGTTCTATTGCCCTCACCTCTTCCTAAAGCATTACGATATGCATGATTTGCCTGGACATATAGTTCGCCACGTTGCGATATTGTTTTAAAAAGCTCGTCAGCTGTTGTTAATGTGCGTAGAAATAATCTACTGGCCTGACCAACCGTATTTATTGCTGTGCCAAAAACAGTTTTGCTATTGCTGCGTAATGCACCACCATAATTTTCTATATCTTGTTTTGCTCCTAAAGCTGGGCGCTCTCGCATAAAACTGACTTTTGCAACGCGCAGTGCATCACCAAATGAGTCAATGTAGCCTTTAAATCTGAACATCGCATCAGTAGCAAAAACTTTGTCTTCGTTTGGCAAGCCCAACGCATCACGATATTTTGTAACTGGAATTTTAAACAAACCAGCAATTAGCTCTTCTGGTAACTGCCAAGCCATCCATAGGGTGTTGCCTAATGCGTTGCGTGTAAATGTGCCAGTGCCAGATAACATCCCAGATAAATACGCTTCACCTAATGCGTCAGCTGTTTTGGCCATAGCAGCTTTTGCATGAAAACGCACAAAGCCAGAAAAACCTTTTTCGTTACGCCTAATATCTCTTGATTTTCTTGCTATTTCCTCAATAGTCAGCTCGCCAAGATCTTCTGCCATCATGTCAGTTTGCTTTTGTGCAATTTCCATAAGGCCAGTATCGCCACCCATAAATCTTTGTAGATTTAAACCGCGTCCGTATTCTGATCTATTTCCACTGACTTGCAAAAAGATTGCTGGCACAATTTTGTTTAGACGCAAGTATTTAAATTTATCGTCTTTGGTAGCCGTCTTATTTAAAATTTTGTCTTCCAGCTTGAGCATTTGTTTTGTTGTTTCGCCAAGAATTTCATAAGCTGCAAATAAATCTTCTGGTGTTAGAAGACCTTCATCTAAACGTTTGTTAAGAATTCTCTTGGTTGTATTGAAGGTATCAGCAAATGCTTCAGCTGCTTTCTTTTTACTTACAGAAATTGGCACATTACCACGAGTAGCTTTATTAATTAGCTGTGGCATCGATTGCGCTTTTTGCTTTAGAAGCTTTGCTACATCTTCCTGTGTTTGCAACAAATCAAAGTTAATGCCATCAACACCACTTGGCGCTGGCGCATCAGCTCGTTCATCAGCTTCTTTTTTAACTGTGTCATCAATCTTATCAAGTTTAGTTTTTCTACCAGTATATGCATTGAGTATAGACTGATTGGCATCATCCATGAGCTGATTAAATTCTGTTTCAACAGGATCAACATCATCTATTAACTCATCAACAGCAGCTGCACCCTCATCTATTTTTGTTTGTCGTGTATTGCCGGAAGAAAACCCTCGATCTGCAAAAGTCTTTACGCCTTGCTCAGATAATATTTGCGGAGCCAAAGCAACTTTAGCTGCCTTTGGGTCATAATCGGGTGGCGCTATAACTTCTTCTTGCTCTGTCGGGATCCGTTGCGGTTGCGTATTTGACAGCTGCGTAAATGCTGGCGGTATTGCTTGGTCAGTTGGTATTTGTTTTTTAGAAGCAGAACCTAAACTATTAAGCAAAAGACGTAATGTTTCTTTAGTGCCAGTTCCCATAGCTAACTGATTTTGTGCTGGATCAATTGCCATTTCTGTAGGCGCACCAGCTGCATTGATTTGAGCTCGTTGTGTTTGCTCTTCAGCTAAGTCATTTGGATTTACTGCCATGTAGCCTCACATAAAAAAAGGCCGCCAAAGCGACCTTACATATTCAAATTGTCTGTTAGTTACAGCTAGTCTTTATCTAGCGTTTCCTGACTTTGCTTTTTCGATAAGTCCTCTGAAGAGGTTCTCAAGTTCGAGCCCATCAGTATCGAGTACTCTGGTGTCGGAGTTTTTTCTGGGGGCATTTTGTTTTGACTGTCCACCAATGTAACTTTTGTAACCCTCGCCATTTTTCTGTGTTCCCCACTTGTTTTCGAGTATAGTCAAATCTGACTCCATTATATTCACTTGGGCGTAAATGTCTACTTTTTCAAGTACCTGTTCTAAATCTGTATTAGCAAAATCTTGAACGTATTGAACTAGGTCATCAATTTTTATTTTTTCTTTTGCTTTTCTTGCTGCTTTAGAAGCTGTTGATATGCTTTCTCGTGTTACAATAATTCTGATACCAGGTTTGCCGCCAATAATAACTGGCTGGTACCCACGTATCAAACCTCTAGGCTCTGCTTCTATTAACGCATTAAACAACTCTGTAAGTTTATCACTATCACGTAATTTTTCTCCACCCTCTTCTATAATATCTATAGAAAAGTTTTGTGGATTTTGCGTTAACGCTTTTGGTGTATTTACCCACACCTGGTCTTGCTGCAATAAGATGCCTAATCGCGCAGCTGCTTCTATAGCTGTTTCTTTAGACGCTATTGCTTGTTGTACTGTTGATGGGTTTTGCAACAACTCAAAACCACCAGTACCATGCACAACATTGCCAAGAGAAATACCAAGTTGTTTATTAACAACATCTATAGCTTTTGCTGTGACTTGGTTATTTATGTCGCGCTGTGCTTCTAACGGAAGGTTATTTAAATCTTGACCATATTTTGTTTCAAAAGGTGTATTTGTGCCTGGTGCAACTTCCATTGAAATACGTCTTGTTGTGCGTTGAAACGCATCTACGATATCGCCACCAACGTTAGAACCACCGTACATATTCGACAATTGCATCCAGCCAATGGCTTGTATTTCTGCTGGCTCCCAATCCGATCTACCCATCCAGCTCTGTCCGTTCAGATGATCTGTCAGTTGTTGACCAAACAAAGCTCTGCTTTCATACATAGCACCTTTGATACCACCACCACCATGATCGATCACTAAATTGTCTGGCACATTGTAACCTAGCCGATTTAAATGATTTATAAATATCTGATCAACTAAACCAGTATCTCTACCAGTATGTATATCAACAACAAATGGTGAACCGCCTTCTGCCTTGTTTCCCATAATAGATCGAACATTTTTCCGGTAACCACTATCAAGAAAATCAGCAATCTTTTGTCCAGCGCCACCAGTTATTTCCGATTGCGTCAATATATCCATCACAATTTTGTTTGCAGACGGTAATCCTTTGCCTTTTAATTCTTCTTTTGGCACACCGCGTTTTATTTGCTCATAAACAAACAACACATCATTTAACGTTTGCTGTGGACTAGAGTTTTGTTGCCCAGCAAACCAGGCATCTGTTAATCGAGCTATTTCTTCTGGATCACCATCTGCTTGATTTTGAAATTCTCCAAATACTATTTTGTACCAAGTTGCAGCTCTATCAATTTCCTCTTTTGACATTGCTGCTTCAATACGATTTTGCCAATCTTGCGGTTCAATATTGCCAACAACAACATCCGGCAAATTAGAGTTTTCTGGCGCTTTTATTACAGTGCGTGGGTTCTTAGGAGCCCCAGGATATGCAACACCTTTATCTTGCATTGCAGCTATTCGCTGATTGTGTAAACGAAAATTCTCATCGCCTTTTTCTTGTGCAATAGGTAAACCACCTTCAGACTTAATGCCTTGGTTTTGTGTGCGCTCTAAGGTACGCCCTACTGCTGCAAGTAATCTGTCTACGCCTGGTTGTATTGGGTTGCTGTAAAGTGTGTTACCTTCTTGCGATATTCTTGTGTTTGCATTTTCAATTTGATTAAGCAACGAGACACGCATGTTATCTTTAGCCATATCGATAAAAGGCAAGACTTGTTCTTTAGCTATATCACCGTCTTTTACAGCTCTAAATGCTTTGCCAATACCCAACAGTATTGGTTCTGCAACTGTGCCCAGGACAC
>UEXM01002780.1_pt1 | contig 11970 bp, 15 predicted proteins | sample 1796661 | NCBI WGS metagenome assembly UEXM01 (sample SAMEA4772469, study PRJEB27181) | metagenome
CTTATCCGTCGCAATTTACTTACTACCAACAATTCAGTTATTTCGGAAGACTCGGGAAACATATCAAATGATGTTTACTCGAACGGCTCTGTTGCTTTCTGGGATAAGGACTATCGTGTTCTAACCACCGACGGCACATCATCAAATGTTGTCGCTAGTGACGCGCAACGCTGGGCTACCTACCCCCTAATCGGCGACAACCGTGTCTTGTATCGACTCCATGACCCCTGTTGCTCAAATCAACAATATTCAATCAGAGCCGTTATTGAAGGGAATGACACACTTCTTAGTGACTTCAGAGACCAAGAGGTGAGTCCCGCTAGGGACTACAGAATTGAAGGTCAATGGATTGCCTACACCGACATTGGTAACGCGGGACAAACTCACGTTTGGACTTACAGTCCGGAGGGAGCGAAGACGAAGCGAACCGACTTTGGATCGAATAGCCACATCGTGGCGATGTCTGCTGACGGAGAAGTTATTCTGTCGAATCAAAGCACTTGGTACTTAAGCACGCCGTCTGACTTACCCGAAGACATTGAACTGAATACTGGTCTTATCAAAAAGTCTGGCGACACTTGGCTAATTGCAATAGGTCGAGAGCTGTTCTCGCTTGGGACTTCTGGTCAGCCCTAGATGTCTATGAAGCTTAGGTACATAACGGGGCGCGGTGGTTCGGCATCAGAGGGCTTAAGCAGATATTTAGGCACTCAAGTAACAGACTTCGCCGGACTGCCTGTCGATGCGACTCTCCTCAAACTATCCATAGACGAACAAATTACGTTAGTTAACGATTTCTGTTCTACAGCAACACATCTTGTTGTTAATTCTTATGGGGCCTACCTCTGGCTTTTATCTCGAATCGATGCGACTCCAACTAGCACCAACGTTCTAATGCTTTCGCCCGTTATGGGACGCGCAGTCGACACGGAGAAAATGATGGCGAGCAGACCTCCCAGAATGAAGGGCTTTGAATCCGCTATCGCTGAAGGGCGGGTAAACCTGCCAAACAATGTCTCGGTTTATACAGGCAAAGAGGACCCGGTTTGCGACTTCAAAACAGCCGTGAAGCAATGTGAGCAACTAGGAATCACTGATCTACATATTTTGGAGAATGAGACCCACAACTTGAGTCATGATGTTGTTGCCGACCTAGTACAAAAGGCACTCGAAAAACACGCTCAATATTGTCATATTAATGAATAAAATCAGTGGCTTATGGAGAAAACTATCGCCCTGTATTTTTTCAGGTAATCTGGACCAACTTCTACTCTAGGTAACTTGCTATGAAGAAAACTATGGCCTTTCTCCTTGCGAGCCTGTGTATGCCCACGCACGGCTACTCCGGTAACGAGTGGCTGAGACAGGCAGAGTCCAGTAACGGTATGCGAAGTGCCACAGCAATGACTTATTTAAAAGGCATATGGGAGTACGAAATGGTAATGGGCGCTTGGGGCCTTTGCTCCGGAGCGCCCTCAACTGCAGAGCTTGGGCAAGTGCAGAAAATTATGATCAAGTGGCTCAACAAAAACCCTGAAAAGACACATAAACACATGATCATTTTGTACCCAATGGCTGTGCAGGAGCTATATGGCGTGACGAGTCTCATTAACGAGGAGAGTGGCACTTGCCCTCGGATAGATTAGCCCCGTTTGCACACCGTAGGGCTAAGCCGCAGAAAGTGGCGCTAACTGAAAAGCAATGTTCTACTAAACAAGAACTGGACTGAATTTCATTAATCATGAAAAAGCTGTGGTTGCCCTCGTTAATGATTTTACTAACTGGATGTACTGAAGGTTCAGAAGCTTGGACTTGCGAAGGTGATATCTCGTTTATTGAAATTGACCACCACAATCAAACAGCCCACTTGCGCTTAAGTAGGCCTACACGAGAGCCAGTAGACCTCATAGTTGAGGAAACTTTCATCATCGGTAACAAAGTAGCCATGACAGTCCTCGAACAAGCGGTAATCTTTAATGTGTCTGATGGAAAATTTAAGAACTACAGCAAACCTTACGGTTTTGGCTGTGAAAAAGTTCCTACTGAATAACATTGATAAATATCGACCCCCGAGCAACAGATCGACTTGACTTACTCCCCCATACAAACCGAAAACCGTACAAGCCGTGCAAACCATGCAAACCCAATAAACTCGACAACGAAGAGACCTTAAAGATCTAGCCTTGACTAGAGGGGGGGTAACATTACAGCCTAGGTTTTCAATTTTTTTTTTGGGGGGGTTAGAGTTGTTTAGGACAACTAAAGCTACTTGGGCCATTCAAAAAATCCTCGCCGATATGGTTTTTGATTTTTCTATACCCGAGGAAACAGCTAAAGAAATTTGTCACGAGTTCACGAAAGAGTTTGCTGTTGGACTTGGGAATCGTCGCGGCGAATTCAATGATTGGGATCAAGCCATCTACGCTATCTGCGTGGAACAGTTAGAGTCGCTTTCTTCAGCACCAGCTCACCTAAAAAAGTTCAAATTTGGATTTATCGGCGCAGTGGCATTTGCTCGATTCAACAAAGGCCTTGGTGATCAGCAAGGTATTGCCCATCAGAAACTATTTGAACTTGGAGAGCGCTTTAACTTTTCTTTTGAAGACGCAGTAACAAATCAAACCACTCTTCAAGAAGACGCTGATCATGGTGCTGTTATCGCAGAGTCCACAGCTTTCATTAGCGAAGTGATTTCGGGTCTATTTAGCTTCGATAAGTATATGAATGACGGAGTTACACCTCACTCAATAGCTTTCAATAACTGGACTTTAGGTTTTCTCTGGGGATTAACAGGGCAAATAGTCGCGCATGATCTCAAGCTTGGAACTAACGATCTCAGTCAGCATCAGGAATGGGACTTAGTCTGTCAGGCGATTTCGTCTTCGTTGAATATATCTCAAGAGGATTTCGAGAACGCATTGAAGTTGGCGCTTAAGAGCAAGAGAAAGAACTTTTTAGATGGTCAACAAGACGGCGTCAATCACCATAAAAAATTTACCTTCGCGAGAACAACCAATGGGCAAATAGACTCTGTTGCGCAAGAGTTTCGAGTCAAGATGCGCATGCGAATTCCACAAATGTAGTTGCCCTTAACACTGCGAAGTACATCTATAAAGTAACCTTGGATTTCCCGAAACACCCCCGTAGGCAGGGTAAAACCAAGAGAACCGGGCAAAGGGAGCAAACCTCATAGTTACGGGGTTTGCACGCTTTGCTGGCTTTGTCTGGTTTTCGGTCTGTCAGGGGGAGTGCTTTATCGCGATATAACGTAATTCGTTATTCTGAAATCCCTTCTCACACGTCCAATGTTCATCTCTGTAAGCGCGAAGCACTCGTTGGATAGAGCTTCTTCCCCCCATCTTGGAGTCACTACAGGCCGCGTATATGGCGCTCTGGTTTTGAGGTCTCTTTGCGATCAGGTCCTTGATGAAATTAATAACGTCAGCGTCAACGACTTGTTGTCTTTGCTTACGCTCAATTTCACGAGTATTTACGTACTCATTACTGATGGTTACGTTACGTAAATTGTCAATGACAAAGGTTCGCTTCTCGACGGGCGCCCTCTCCTTCTCATACTCAGTGGAAACAACCAGCTCCGAGTCTGATTTAGAGGGGTTAAGCATCATCATGATGTCGCAATCTGCTTTAAGATCACCGGTCCCTTCGTAGACAAGTTTACCTTCGGCATCGCAGTGCTTATTCGTATGCGCTAGTGCTACGACAGTGCAACCACGAATGGTTAAGCCGCGTATCTGCGTATAAAAAGACTTTGCACTTCTCTTAGAAATAACGTCCGCAAACTTCTTGAGGGTGTCTAGGAATACAACGCAACCGGAAAGATCGTCGTCCTCGAGCATTTCCTTAATCACTTCAAGACAATCCTCTTCCGTGGTGCCCGCCTCCAAAGGCGCTAATAGAACGTATCCGGCACGTTCCGCCATAGCTTGGTAATGCTTCAAGTCAGCCGAACCCGCGTCCAGATTGAAATACAGGACCTCGTAGCCACTCTTCGCGAGGTCCGCCGCCGCCGCTGTTGCGATTGTCGTCTTCCCTCCATTTGGAGGCGCCACCCAGACATGAAATTTCTGATGAAAAATCGTGTCGTACCACAAGGGTTGAGATTCTTGGATAGCAGTCACCTGCTCGCTAGTGACAGTTAGTCGATTCAATTTAACTCTCCATCGGTTTTTGGGGTTTAACTGAAGGATCTTTTTTGGCAGGTCTGTGTAGTCGTCGTCATTCATGAGCCGCATCCCGCACTACGCGCTGGTAGTGGCTCGGTGAGTGAATGGACAAGGCTTGAAGAAAGGACTCCATGGTCTCGGTCTCGTTATCTGGAATATCCCGTCCACGTCGAACTGAGCCGTTCCAAACCAAGCAGTAATGGGTCATGTAATCCAACTCATCGCGCCTGAAAGCTGACTCGTTTGAGACTGGCTTGTGCCACAGTCCTCGCGCCGTTAGCGCGTCTATTACGTCTGCCTGAGAACAACCGGCAAAACAGTGAAAAAGAACTTTGTCACCAACATCAGTGAGCGACAGGCTGGGAGATTTATCATCGTGGGCAGGGCAACAAGCCACGTACTTATTTGTTCCATTGGCACGGAATTTATCGAGTGCCGTAAAGGGCTTCATGACCTCATTCATCGTCATCCCCCTTACTAGCTAACCTCATCATGTCCGATAAGAATTTGGCTCTTGCTCGTTGCTCAGCTGTTGCGAGAGACCAATCACTTATTGAGTCCATATGTGTCTTCAATTTTGAGGCGTAATGACAATGTGAATACATAATTCAATCGCCCCCCTTAGGCTGAAGAGCGAGATCGATATCGATAAGGGTCTTATGGCCGGAATCGCGAATAACTCCAACTTGGTTACCCTTCCATATGCGATTATGAATAGCCTGTTTTTTGTTTTTGGTGAGGGCCGCGTACTCATCAATTGTAAGAAATCGCGGTAGTTCTGGATAAAGCTTTGATTTGATATGCATTTGCGCATGTCTCCTGCGCGCGGATACACTATCCGCACGGTTTTAATTCCTTCTCGGGTTTTAGTATCGAGGCTCAAGGGGTATTCCCGTACCCCAAGAGCCGTTCTAGGGCTAGTTCTAGCCGGCACTCACGCTACGTCATCATTGTGCTACTTCATGCTCAGATCCCATCATTTGTGTTCGACTACGCTACCAAATCCATGTAATGAGGCGTAATATAAAACCTATAAGTCATTGATTTATATAAAAATAAAAATATATTATGTTAAATTTTAGGCGCAAAACTGGACGACTGAATTGAGTTTTTTAAGTAAATCAACGACCTCCAAAAAAGCAGGTAAACTTCACGACTTAGCCAGTGTGTCGAGCTTATCGTTCCATTTCTGCAACCAATCGCCAACCTCACCTTGATACTGATGTAAGTTGTAGTTATTTGTTGGGACAACGTGCCCAATCGCGGACTCAGCAACAGCTTCCGGGCAACCCATTTGAGAAAGATGTGTTCGGCACGTTCTGCGTAAATCATGTGGTGACCAATCAGCTAGCGGTGGCAATTTGCCATCCCGCTTAAGCACCCACATACGCTCTGTAATTTGCTTCTGCTGAAGATGGGACAATCGACTCTTAGGACTCTGACAAAGGTACATATCGCCAGCAGAGAGCAATCTAGAGGCTCTCAGCCACTCGAGCGTCTGGCGCGGTAATTTAATAGTGCGAGGGTCGTTTGTTTTCGTCTGAAACAATGTCCAAGTACCCGCCTCAAGGTCGAAGTCAGACCAGCGCGCTGAAATAGCCTCACCAGATCGACAACCTAGTTGCAGTGTCAACATGAGGGCCTTTCGTAAATTGGGAGAAAAGCCCCCAGCTTTAGGAAGCCACGCAAGCAGTACCGACAGCTCTCTATCGTCCAAATAGCGAGTTCGCTTAATTGGTGTGGTCCTAATTCTGGCTCGCTTGAGCGCTTTCTTGGCGGCCTCTCCGGGATTAGCCATATCCTCCGATATTCGATTAAGCGCGACGGAATAATCCCAAGCGGCGCACAACTCTGAGGCTATACGGCCTGCCTGTACTCGATTGCCCTTTTCCACCTGGTGAATAACAACAGCTCTCGCCTCGGCCGCACCAAAATCCATGATGTCGTAATGACCGTAAGGGCGAATCAGATTCGACATGAAGGTACGAACGTCGATCACGCCTTTTGCTTGTCGCACCCTGCTTAGATTTTCGAGATACAGATCAATCATCTCGCTAACGGTAAAGGTCTCAGCAGGAGAAGACTGGTGGGTTAGATCACGAGGGAATTTACCCTTTTGCTTCTCAGCCTTTAAAACTCTGAACTCAGCCCGTGCCTCTTGCACCGACAAATCCATGCCAATAGTGTCTTGTTGAAGCCTGTTTCCGACTCGATAGCGATAGAACCATCGCCTACCCTTAGTCGTTCGGGTTACTCTTAGTCCCCTGTAGTCACCGACATCAGAGAAGGTTGAACCAATACTCATACCTTGGACGGCTTTCGCTGTAAGCGAGGGCTTAGAAGATGGCTTCATTTTGTGTAACCAAAATAAATTAGTTACACAGAACGTTACACTAAAAATTATTATTGGAAAATAGTGTAACGGAAGTTAGTGTATGAAGATAATTTTTCAGGAAGACCAAAACCAGCATTTATGCGGTTAAAATATAGAAAAATGACATGACCGCTACCCCAGACCACAACCAACACACACCGATGATGCGCCAGTGTTTTTTATAAGCATTTATGCGGGTTTTAGAGCTTTAAAATAAAAAGCGTTACACAAAGCGTTACACTATTCTAGTGGCTTAATTTTGCAGGCCTTGTAACCTACTGATTTAATTGATAAAAAATCTATATCGTTGAAATTGGAATTTTGTCTATTTAAGTCAATGGCTTATGCAATAAATAATTTTCCTAGCGTCACATTTGATATTAATTCAGCCATTACAAGCGAGCGTTGTTGAGCAGATGTGGTATTTCTGGCAACTTCATCCAATGCAGATCAAAAAGTTCAGTGCGCCTAAAAATTTGATTGAGTTAGGGAAATACACATTTGCCCTACTGCTACTGGCCAGCTCGTTCCAGACGATCTCTGCCGAAAAACCCTATTGCCGTTGGGGTGATTGTGAGGATGGGCTGGGCGAGAAAATTTATCCCAGCTCTAGTGGCGGGAAGCCATGGAGCTACATAGCAAACTTTCGGGACGGTAAGCGCTACAAGTACGCTATCCGCATGCGCGAGGGCTCCAATTGGATATGCGAGGTACCGTATACCACTAGGGGCAATAGATCAGGATTGCAGTTCTGTGCCACAGAGAGCGGAAGTGTCGAATTTGCTTACGTTGACCCAAAGGGAAAGGTAAAAGGCTCGCCATATTTAAGGTTGTTTAAAGGAAAAATCACGCAGGTAGGAAAGTGGTTTACCACAGACAATATCTGGTCTGTGCCCATCAGTCTGGATGACTTATATCGCGATCACAAAGCTTTGAGATCAACGGGTCGCTCGTTAGAGCAGTTTTTACCGAACTGGTTTCCTGAGTACAAAAGCAAAAAGTTGTTCCCGACTGAAAAGGCAATGCTAGCGGCTATAGCGGCCAATAACCCTAATGCTAACGACAGTAAATCGACACCTGTTTCAGGAAAAAACACACCGATAAACGCGAGCAATAAACTAGGCGACTCGGCAAAACCCGGCTGTCAATTCGGTGATTGTATTAATGGGTTTGGGGGGTATTTGTATGTATCAGGAAGCCAGTACATCGGTGGCTGGAAAGAATCCCATCGCGATGGTTATGGGATTTATATAGACCGTACGGGAAAGCGAACCTGCGAATCTTTTCGGAAGGACAAGAAAACAGAGGGATTACAGGTTTGCCTGACCACAGGTTTAGTAGCCACTGCGAAGTTCTATCTGGATGGAAAGAAGTCGGGAGATAGCATCGCCTGGGACGCTCGCTCGGGCAATATCACATCAATCTCCATCTGGAGTAACGGTAAATATTCAGGACAAGCTCGCATCGACATGCGAGGAATGGAGGCGGCTTGGACAAAACTCAAAAATTCCAACTACGGGGCCATGCGTTCCTCTTTTCTTGAGGAGAAATTCGTGAATCTAACACTTCCGGAGGACACTCAATCTCAGTGGTTGCGAGAGAGGGAATTGGCTAGAGCTAGTAAAACTCAGCGGATTCCTGAGGAGGCACCGATGAAGCTGGGTTGCATCAGCGGTAACTGTGAAGACGGCTTTGGAGAGTTTGCTACCCCTGACATGACCATCGCCGGCATCTTCAAAAGTAGGCGGGTATCTGGCTACGCCTTGATTACCTCCAGCGAACAGCAGTGCGAATCTCGTATGGCAAGTGGGTTACACGCTGGCCTGGAACATTGTGTGGATATACAAAGTGGGAATCACTCCTTCGCGTACCGATACAAAGTCGGTCTTCAAAGGGCCAAAATCACAATTTCGCCCAATGGAGATTTGGTTAGCTACAGGGTTTATGAAAACGACGAAGCGATAAGTATCTCGTTCTCCTCGGAGGCCGAGAAACAAGAATTGGCGTCTGTTGAATTCGAGAAATTTTACGGGTACTTGATTAAGTTCAAAAGGAAAGCGCCTAGAGAAGCAAGAGTACTCAGAGTGGCCGCGCTGGAAAAGATCCCACCTATCAGATTTGGATCGTATGCCCAAAGCAATTACGCGGAGCCGGTTCAAAAGTCAAAAGTGGTAGCCAATCCCAAACCAAACCCACGGTCCACTCCTCCAGTTACCTCGAAACCTAAAGCGAGATTGGGTAATCCGCCTGCGGCAGTCGTCAGCCCGGCACGACCCCAGGAGCCCGTAGATACACCAAAGGCAGAAAAGCCGAGATCAGGTTTGCAGAGACTCGCCTACATAGCCGCGGAGCTTAATGCCGGCAGTCGGCAAATAAACTATAACTACCGTTTAGATAAAGTGCGGATAGACCCCAATAAATTTGAATTAGTATACGAATTCACAGCAACGAAACCCATCAGCGAACTCAACACCGCAGTAATCAAGGTTGCAAATCAAACCACCTACTGCTCATCAAGAAAACTGAAGCCCTTCAGGGATGAAAATATGCCCGCCAGATGGACTTATGTTGATGACTTTGGAGGGGAGTTTGAGACTGTCTCGTCACCTTCTTCATGCGGCTAAAAAAGAAACCTCATGACATTAAGTGCCCAGATACGACTTAGATATATAACGGGGCGCGGTGGTTCGGCATCAGAGGGCTTAAGCAAATATCTAGGCACCCAAGTGGCAGACTTCGCCGCACTGCCTGTCGATGCGACTCTCCTCAAACTATCCATAGACGAACAAATTACGTTAGTTAACGAATTCTGTTCTACCGCAACACATCTTATTGTTAATTCTTATGGAGGCTATCTATGGCTCTTGTCTCGTATCGATGCGACTCCTACCAATCCCAAAGTACTTATGCTCTCGCCTGTTATGGGACGCGCAGTCGATACAGAGAAAATGATGGCGAGCAGACCTCCAAGAATAAATGGCTTCGAATCCGCTATCGCAGAGGGACGCGTGAACCTACCGGACAATGTCTCGGTCTACACGGGCAGAGACGACCCAGTTTGCGACTTCAAAACAGCAGTAAGCCAATGTGAACGACTGGGGATAACTGATCTACATATTTTGGAAAACGAGACCCACAGCTTGAGCCATGTTGTTGTTACTACCGTTGTTGGCGACTTCTTGAAGTAATCGAACCAAAAATTGCACGCCAGATATATGATTTTATCATTTAAATCAATAACTTGTAGACCATGTCATATAGCCTAGAGTCGCGTCTCTTGCAGAGCTTTCTTGTCACACTTAATGCATTTTCGATCTTAATTTTCGGCTGATATGACATTTTTTTGATTTATAGCTATTGTCTACCAATGCCGGTCATCAACCACACAAAAATAGATGTCATTCAGTGGGCAGACGCGAGTGTGATTTGCCTCGACTTTGAGTTCGAGTCTGGGTTGTAAAAGAATGCGTTAGTGTGATCTTTGTGACTTTTTTAGCGACTACGGCCTACTTCTTATTTACATTTTTCTGTCTTAAGAAAGGTGATGACTGGGGCCTTTTTGCCTTTGCCCTTTGGTTAGCCGTAAACCTCGCTATCGGCGCTCATTTCGGAACCTTGAGACTCTGAAGAGGAAATATGGCGACCCCTTGCCCGGAACAAATTTTTGCAGAAGTAAGGAAGCTAGTGGGCAAACATCAAAGCCTGCCTGACTCAATTCTGGAATTCTGTAGCAATGTTATTGCCACGGACATGGGCTATCTGAGCGAACTCTACATCCCGGACTTAGATTTCAATACTGCACCACTGGATGACTGGTTTGATTTTGAGGACTGGTGTGATGACTTGACGCCCGGTCTTATGCACCAGATCTTCGGAAATGAAGCATTTTCGGAAACCCACCTTCCTCGACATTTTTTTAATGATTCGAGCGCGCTGAAAAAAGCGCTGTTGCCCAAGCTGATGGAACAAGAAGACGCTTTCAAATATTCATGTGGAGTCGTTGAGGTTGAACATAATGACGAAGTGCTAGCACTTGTCTTTACCGATCTGGACGGCTGGAATGTTGAGAGCGGGAATTTGCTTGTGACGCGAAACTATGAAGAGCTTACAGAGCAAAATAGATTTTTCAGTTTGAATGATGAGGACTTAGTTGATGGATTACGACCCTAATGCTGAAGAGACAGAAGCTGATGCAATTAGGAGCGAGGCTATCAGACGAAGAAAAATTCAGGTACAGGCTAAGATGGCCCAAGAGAAACGTCGCAAACAAGAAGGCATGAAGCCTCGATCCGGGATTATCGGTCTATTTTTTAATCATAGTTTCAACAGCTACATCCTAGCCGCAACATTCCTTTATGGATTTTTTGGTCAAGACCTTTATCGCCTCTTACCGCATGACGTCATCTTTGTTCTCGCCCCTTTAGCTCTAATATTTACTCATCTGAACTTTGGCTATCTTGGTGCGGATCGAGCCGAATCGTTGTTAGACATTGTCATTTTGTATTTGATTCTTAGTTTCTTAATCGTGCTTGGACTCTCTATTGTTAGTGGTTCGGGAGCGTTCCTCACTTTTCTGTTCAACAGACTTCGGTGACGTGAAAGTGAAACATTACTTGACGTGTATAAAGATAATTACCCGGCCGAAAGATCGCTTGGGATATTACGAATACTATATGGATACTCGGAAACGCCGGTTTTTCTTGTTCCCATCGAGAGAGCCAGACCTATTCATTGCCGCACTTACGAGAATCGCACGAGGGGTAAACCCGTCTGGCTGGATTATTACTCGCCCCTCAGAGAAGGAAGTCGGCCTCAAGATTGACCCTGTAAAAGACTTCGTTTTTTACCGATTAGATGATGCTCTTTTGTTTTTCCCAAATAGACAATTGAAAGCCGAGTGGGTCGAATACAATCTCTCATCTCAGCGCATAAGCGAACCCTCGCCCCCCATCACCATTGGAGGCATAAAAGTATTGGATATGACCTGTAAATTCGCAGATGAGTGATCAGAGGTCTAAACAGGGCTGACCTCAGAAAAAGCCACTGGCCCCGCGGTCTCCATCGGCTCCCGTCTCGTTCTGCATTCCTCAGAACCACGACCTTCACGTCCGTGTGCAGTATTACAGATGTCTGCACTCCCCCATACAAACCGAAAACCGTACAAGCCGTGCAAACCATGCAAACCATGCAAACCCAATAAACTCGACAACGAAGAGACCTTAAAGATCTAGCCTTGACTAGAGGGGGGGTAACATTACAGCCTAGGTTTTCAATTTTGTTTTTTTGGGGGTTAGAGTTGTTTAGGACAACTAAAGCTACTTGGGCCATTCAAAAAATCCTCGCCGATATGGTTTTTGATTTTTCTATACCCGAGGAAACAGCTAAAGAAATTTGTCACGAGTTCACGAAAGA
>UEXM01002782.1_pt1 | contig 11967 bp, 6 predicted proteins | sample 1796661 | NCBI WGS metagenome assembly UEXM01 (sample SAMEA4772469, study PRJEB27181) | metagenome
GTATGTGTATCACCGGTATCTTGAACAATTTGCTCATATATATTAGTCTGTTTTGCTACTGGAATTTCTCCGTTTAGTGCTGTTACAAATTTGTATGACTTTGCTACTTTTTCCGGAACAACTTTTCCATTTAGCCAGTCAATATATGTTCCATCGGGTGCTGTTGTAACTGTATAGTTCCAAAAGTCGCCTATACGTTCCATACCTTTCATCCAACGTGGATCATTACTTGCTATAGTTTCATGTATTATATATATCAAAGTCGTCACCTTTGTTATTAGTTGGCTCAAAAGTATCTCGGTCAAATGCTGTGCCCGGTTGTTGCTGGCTTAGTTTTTCTTGCATTGGTTGAGGTATTTGTAAATTTTTAGTTGACTCATTTCCTAACTTTAGTTTTTCATCTACTTCTAGTTGTAATGAAGTTTGAACTTGCTGTAACTGAGCTGCATAATTAAGAGCAAGGCCTAATGTTTCAGTTTGTTGTTCAGGAGCCATACTTAAAATAGCATCCATATTGCCAGTCCCAACTCTGCCATAGAATATTAAGTCTGTTGATGCTTGTTTTGCTAATCTGTTTGTCCAATACTCTGCTTCGTATACATCTTCTTCTTCAGTATTTAAAATGTCTAAATATGTTCTACCTGTGCCATCTGGAAGTATTGCTTCATCAGACTCTAAAAACTCATTAATAAGATCAATAAGGTTTTGGCGTTCAAGATAGTATTCTCGTAATTTTTTACTGGATTGTTCTAAATTTTTAGTTTCGTTTTCAGCTTCAATTTGTGCTAATCTTTTATCAAACGGATCTTCAGTATTTTCAGCAATCCATTGATTACGATCTCTTTCAACTTCCCACTTTTTATTATCATATAGAACTTGTTGTAAAGTCTCTTCTCTACTTCTGAGTTCGAGCATCCACTGACGTAATTTTGCAAATGGTGTAATTTGTGTTTGTCCAACAAACCATTTTATTTTAAATTTGGGGTTAGACCATTGCTTATTATAAGCGGCACTTAGGGTTTCTTTATCTTTATCAGATAACCCATCAGTGGGTGTAGTTAACGGCATCTTTGGTGCATCACCAAAATACTGTTTTTGTCTGTCAATACTGTTGTCTGTCATTTATATCTCCTAAAAATAATTCCAAGTATTACTTATATGAGTATTTAACTAGACTAAGCTCTCCAAGCACCAAAACCTGAACTACGTCCTGCTGGGCCTTTTGGCTCCATTGTAGAAGCTCCTGCAGTTTGTGTTTCTGAAGCATATACAAATTTAGCAGATAAGTTATTTTGAAGTCCGTTATATTGTCCTAGCATATATGATTTATCGTTGCCTAATGTGTAGTTTTCTTCACCACAGTTAGTATATGCTTTATTCATATAACTTCCGCTTGCTGTTGTATCTGTAAGATGATTAGTTCTTCTATACGTATATCCGCCTGCCCAACTTCCGTTGTTTCCTATATACCCATAAACTAATTTAGATGATATATTTTTTTGTTGAAAATGGTAACCTGGTTGTGTCCCAGATCTTGCTAATAGTGTTTCACTTGCAAATGTAAAGTTCCAACAATAAACTGTAGAACTATAACCTTCGCCCATATACCATGTTCCGTAATTTTCTGCACTTGTTCCCCAGGGGCCTCCTGCTGTTGCTCCGCCCTGACCGCCTGTAGTAGTCAATCCTGGCCTAGCATACATTACTTCAGTAATAGTGTCAAATCTTTCAACATCTGATCTTCCTCCGCCTGTAATCCAAGTTGCTAAATGTTCTTTGAATACTGCACCCATATGACCTCTATTATTAGCCATGTTTGACCCGGATTGTGTAGTAAATGCTGAATCAGTACGCATATTAAATCCAGTTGTAATATTACCACTAGCATTATGTGCGTTTGTTGTTCCAAAATAGAATGCTCTATCTAGTCCTACAGCACCTGATTTATAATTTCCAGATCTTGCTAGTAGGTCTCCTAGGTCGGTTGCTGTGTCATTTGAATGATCAACTCTGTTTACATTTCTCCAAACAGCAGAACTTTTGTATCCGCCCATAACATATCCAGCTGTAACAATTTGTCTAGTATACCAAGGAATTGTAAAGTCTTGCCAAGCACTGTTATGTAATGTTGAGTAATATTCAACTGCACTTTTATCAGTATTATATCTTAATGTTCCTTCTGTAGCGCCGCTTCTTTGTGCTGTTGTGCCTACAGGAACCCTAAGGTATCCTGAATCGTTAATACTAGTGTTTTTTAAAGTTGCCATCGAATATTATTCCTTAATTAATTCCATCCACATACAGCACTACTCATTCCTGCTTTACCTTTAGGCTCGCCTGATGCGCCTAACTGGAAGCCTGAGTCTGTATTATAGTTCCACCTGTGTGATAAGTTATTCTGTAGTCCGTTATATTGTCCTAACATATACTGATGATCTTGACCCATTGTATAGTTTTCTTCACCGCAATTGCCAATTGGTTTATTTACAGTTCCTGATGTACTGTTAGTAATAAAATTAGTTTTTCGATATGTAAAGCCACCTGAATAACTTCCGTTATTACCTGCCCAGCAATAGTTGTGTTTACTTTGTACTGATTTCTGTTGGTGGTGATTACTTATTGTAGTGCCGCCTCTAGATGTAAGTGTTCTTGTTGCAAATGTAAAGTTTCTATTATCGTTAGACGTATACATAATTCCATAAGATTCATGACTAGCACCCCAGCACCAAGTTGAAGTATATGTAGGACTAAGTACACTTACAACTGATTTTGTAACCATATTGTATTCTTCAATATTAGCAGAGCCGCCTCCAACAGTAAATGCAAGTACATCTTCTTGGAAAACTCCACCTAAACGTATTCTATTATAACTTAAATTACGTGAAATGTCAGTAGCATTAGTTTCTGTTCTCATATTGAAAGCAATAACATAGTTTGAACTTGCAACGTGAGCATTACCTGCACCAAAGACATATGCATAATCTTTACTACATGCTCCCCATTGATAGTTAAATGCTCGTTCTACACTGTTGTCACCTAGGTTAATTGTAGTATCTGTTTGTGTAAAGCACTTATTAACGTTATTCCAAACAACTGCACTTTTGTATCCACCAAGTACATAGGATGTAGTAATAATTGTTCTATGTGGAAATGCAACACTGTTAGACTCCCACGCATATCCGTCCCAGTATTCAACAATTCCTTTATTGCTGTTTAGTCTTACAGCACCAACTTCGTCTGCAGGTCTGTCTGCATCTGTTCCTATTGGTAGCCTTAAATATCCTGTATCGTTAATATTTGTGTTGAGTAAATTTGCCATGTTTTATATTCCAAACCTGTGTCTTAAAGATTGTGTATTACTTCTAATTTCTTCGTCAGTATGTCTATCAGCATGTGCTGAAAAGAATTTAATATCTCCCCAATGTTGACTAACTGTTGACGGAGTAGTGTTACCACTATGATATCCACCAATTGATCCAAATCCTCTGTTATATCTTGCATTTGAATTTGTTATTGTTCCTGCTAAGTATCCATTGATAAAGAACTTATAAGTCGGGTTGTCACTGTTGCTCCAACTCCACGCATAAACTGTAAACATTCTCATAGTGTTTCCGCCGGTAGTATATTGGTCGCTGTCATAGCAAGGAAATGATGTGTTTTGATCTACTCCACTGTCCATAAAGCCTGTACCGTCGTTATCGTACGTACCAACATTGTAAGCACCACTTCGTATAATTACATGATGATCAGCTGTGTAAGATCTTGTAAGTGTTCTCCACTGACCTGTACCAGTGTGTACTCTTGAAACACAATAATATGTTACATCGCCTGATAAACTAATATCACTAGCATTTTTTGCACACCCATAGGATCCGTTAAAGTCCATATAACCGTCAACACCATATGAATTTCCAGCAAGTGTAGTTGTAGTTCCGTTAATTAACGACCCAGTACCGTTTGTGCTGTTTTGATATGCGTTTGCTAGTATATTAAAGTTGTTTGCGTTTCCTGATATATCGTACCATACTGTACCCGAGCCTGGATAAGATTCTGGCAAAGTAGCATCTAACTGAACAACACAATCTCTACGCATGAATGCGCCTTGACCAGTTCTAACATCTCCCCAAAATCCTTTGAAGTAATATTCAACATATCCTAAGTCAGTATTAAATCTCATGTCGCCGTCAGTTGGTTGTGACGGACGCTGAGCTGTTGTACCTGAAGGAAGATTGATGTTTCCGGTTGAGTTTATTGTTGTGTTTTTTAAAGTTGCCACTAGGCTTACTCCCTATTTACTTTTTTTTAATTCTATAATTTCGTTTGTTAGTGTTTTAACAGACTCGATTAAGTATGCTGTAAGTTTGGTATAGTTAATACCAAGTGGTTTACCAGCATCGTCTAGTTTAACTAGATTTGGTAATACATTGTATACATCTTCTGCAATTAATCCAGCTTCGTCTTTGGTGCTTCCGTCTTTACGATCATAAGTAACACCTGATAATTTTAATACATTTTCTAATGCATTAGTAATTGGGTTAACATTTTCTTTTAAGGCAATACTTGAATCCTCTACAATACTAGTTGCTGTCATTGTGCTAAAACTACCATTAGCTCTAGTAGCACCGCCGATTGTTGTACCATCAATATTACCGCCATTACAGTCAATAGTGCCTACTGTTGTAGTACCACCTAAGCTACTGTTAGCGGTTGTAGTAATTGCTGTTGCTGATAACATACCAGTCGAAGGAACAAATGATAGCTTTCCGCTACTGTAGTTTAAACCTGTAACACTACCATCATTAGCGTCGGCATCATCCATTATGGCAACGTAATAGGTGCCCGAGTCTCCTGTTTGGTTTGTTGTTTCAAAACTAATATCACCAAATGACAAGTTACCACTTGTGTCACTTGTTATTGCAAACCCATTTGATGTTGGTAATGCTGCTGGCATAGTCAATGTATAACTGCCTGCTAAACTACTCGGCGATTTAAAAGCTGCATAGTTACTACTAGCTGCATCTGCTAATTTTAGAGCTTTCTCACTATTAAGTTGAATATGTTTCGCAGATTTAACTTCACCGGTTCCGTTAGGGTCAAACACCATATCGACATTGTCTTCAATAGTTTGCAAGTTATTCTCTTTTGCTGTAAATGTACCTAAAACTGGTCCACCTTGAACACCTGTTGTAATTCTACGCATGTTTATTCTCCCTTAAACTGTTGAGGTTTCGATACCGTATACTACAACACTTACGTCTGTACTATCGCATCTTGCCACAATATTTTTGCTCGCGTCGATTACAATACCGCCTCTTTCAAGTACACCATTACCAATTAACTGTGAGTCAAATTCAATATACTCTGCATTAGTTGGTGTTCCTGAAGCAGCTAATGCTACACGAACAGCTCTATTATTCGCTGATCTATTTGATACACTAACAGTTACTACTGCAAATGTACTAGCAGGTACAGTGTATACAGTTGTATCTGTATTTGCACTTAAATCTGCACTTCCTAAAATTCCTGTTGCCATTTTAATTTCTCCTAATGTTATCTTAACATGTAATTATATGCTAGTGGTAAGCCAAGAACACTTCCACTAAAGTTAACGTTTGCTTTGATATTTATCGTTTCTCCAGACACCGTTGTTATCTGATTGGTGTTAATAAATATATCGCCTGCTGTTACTGAGTTCACGTTCAATGATGCACCACCACCACCAATTTGAGCCTCAATATACGCTTTTACAGCTCGTTGTGTCGGAACTACTGTATCTGAATTTGCTGTAAAGAACGGGTCTGTACTAAATTCTGTAATACTTGCTGAGTTACCACCTAGTGTAACTTCACCAAGTGATAGTTCCTGTAGTCCTGCAATGTTAAATGCATCAGCATCAAGTGTTGCAACACCAGTTGCCTGTTCAATACTAAACAATGCACCTACCCTAAAGTTACCATCTTGGTCAGTTGCTGTGTAAAACACTCTGCCGCCGTCAAAGTCTTTGGTTTCTTTAGTTTGATCTGGAGTATTAACTGGAACTCCTGGGTAGTTAGTATCTGCAAAATTTCCTGTACCAATGTCTAAGAAGTCATGTCCTGTTAAGCGTACTTGACTAAATCTAATACGTTTTGTTACACTTGCTTCGTCTGCTGGTGCTTCACTAATTGTTAATGAAGGGCTAAGTTGTAAAAATCCTTTCTTAGATCCATCATTAACGCCAGTTAAACTAACAGTACTAACAAGTTTAAAGAACTTATTAGGTATTCCGGCAATTACAACGTTTGATCCTGGTACTGGTGTTGATGTTAATCTCTTAACAGCAATGTATGCACCGTTCTGGAAGAAGTCTGCTTTACCATTACTACCTTCTGCGTTAACAGAACCTGTTGCTGATGTAAAACTTGTTCCCCTATTTATAAATGTTGGTGTTGCTATTGCACCGTTACCAATTCTAACTTGCAATTCAACATCAGTAATGTTATTTGGGTCAGTAACTGTAATTGTTGGCGCACTAGTATAACCACTTCCTGGCTCTTCAATATTAACCTGGAATAGTTTTTGGTTTGCAATCGCTGCTCTTCCTCTTGCGTTTGCTCCAATTTTAACTTCTTCAGCAACCGATGTACTATCATATGTGTGACATATAAACTTACCATCTTGTCCTGGGTTACCAAATGCTACTGCACCGTATCCTGAACTGCCGTTAGCTGTTATAGCTTTAGTTGACCATTGTATTCCATTTTCTGAATGTGCAATAGTGTCTGCATCATCTTGGAATGTAACAACAAATACGCCTTGTCCGTATGCAATATTTCTTGGTGTTCCAACAGTTGGTAATGTTGCATCAGTCCAGTTTTTACCATCTAAACTAAATGCTGCTTTTGTTCCACTTGCTGCTATTGCAACAAATCTACCATTTCCCCAAATTATGTCAGTCCATGTATCTGATGATAAGCCTGCGCCTGCACTCCATGTAACACCGTCTGCACTCCAAGATGTTTCATTAGTTCCTGACTTCATTGCAACAAATAAACCTTTACCATAAGTTAGTATATTATAACCCGTTGCTGGTAATGCGTTTGACGATAAAGACCATGTTACACCAGCGTCTTGGCTGTATGCAACATCTCTGTCGCCAACACTTGATACAATAAATCTATTGTCATTAGTTCCAACATTACCAAATGCTATTGCTTTACTACCTGCTGATGCCAATCCTCCTGGTAAAGTTGTTCCAGTCCAAGCATCGCCGTCTATACTATATGATACTACATCCGAACCATTACAAACAGCAACTACAGCACTTGATTTATATACACTAGATCCGTCATCTAATAAGCCAGTTGCAACTTTGTCATATGCACCTGCTCCTGGACTTGGTAGTGTTTCTGCTGTCCAAGTAATTCCGTCAACACTTTTAATTCCGCCTGTACCACTAGTTGGCAGTGTAAGGAATCTTCCTTTGCTTCCTGTGCCAACGAAGTCAAAGTCAACAATAGCACCAGTTGTGCTGTTAACTGTTGTAATTGTGACAGTAATGTCATTTGCAGTACTTGCTCCGCCTAAACTTGTTCCTAGAATAGTTACAACATCAAGTCTACTATAACCTGTTCCTGCAGCATTCAAAGTAACATAATACTTTTCACCGTTTCGTGTAACATCAAATGTTGAGCCAGCACCGTCGGATTCAGAAGTAACTGTTACTCCTGAATACTGTGCTGATGTTTCTACAAAGATAGTATCTTGTGCTGTTGTTGCACCACTTAATGTACGTTGTGTATTTGATTGTGTTGGTGCTGTAAATGCTACCTGCGGTTCAATTTGATATGTTGATGTAGAGTTAGGAGCAGCAAATGTTGTTCCTGGAACAACATGGTCCCAGCCTGCTGTAGCATCTGATACTTTAACTACTGTTGCACGTTTTGTACCTGCATCATATGTGTCAATTATACCAAATAGTCCTATACCTGCACCACCAATAATTTGAACTCTCATACCAATGTATGCCGAACTTACGTTACCGTCTGTTGATGAAAGATCAACATATGTAGTTCCACCTGACTGTGCAACGTTTGATACTAGTGTATATCCAGTACCACCTGCTGTATCTGGTGTAGATTCAATAACTCGAGTTTGGAACATTGCTCCGTCTCTAAACTCATCTGCTAATAATGATTCATTAGTACCTGGGCCAAAAATTTCAATTAATGCTTCAGTATACTCATTACCTGCATGGCTAAATTCAATATTTAACAACTCGTTAGCATTGGTATTAACACCTGCAACAGTTGCATTATATTGTGATGCATTGTCAATAACTGCTGTTACTGGAATTTCAGTTGGATCAACACCTTCTGCTGACGACCCAAACTTACCATAAGAGTTATTACCATTAGTTGCACGTATACGTCCACCATTTTCTGCTAAGTAGCCTACATGTGAATAATATGTAAACACAGATACAAGTTCTGCTCTGCCGTTATTTGTTATCCATGCTCCAATACCATCGGATATAACTTGTGTAAAGTCATTACTAACAATTGAGTCATTCCCGCCAGCATGTAATGCGCCGTCAATTTTTTGTCCTACTGCACCAAATCCGAATGTTGTACAGTTCTGTACATTTGGAGATCTTGCTGTAATCCATACACGTTTATCATTTGGACCCCAACCTGGATCTAACGATGCATACGCACCTGCTGTTGGTCTTTGTGTACCAAACGAGTTTGCTGGTCCTAAATCACCTTGTAGACCTTTCATTGTTTGTAGTCTTATTCCTGTACCATTACGTAAGTAGTAAAAATCTTCTTCTTGCGAACCAATAACACTATTAACGTAGTATCTTGCTGCTAGTAATGATTTATATATTCCTGGTCTGTAGAATGTTAATCCGTTTTCTGTATTACCAACTTTATATTGACGTTTCCATGTCTGGCTAAATTCAAGATCCCATTTCAATGCATTAATATATTCTTTAACATCACGTTTACAAGTTGCTACATTGTATGTGTAAAACTTTTCAACCTTAAATGCTTCAGTCCCTGGAGAGTCAGTAGCAACTTCTGCGCCGTCTACTGTATTTGATACAGTAAATGTAGTAGCATCAATTATTTCTTTTACAAAATAATTAGTGTTAACAAGGAAGAAGTTAGAATTACTTCCAATACTGTTTACATTAGTAAATTTAATTTGCATGCCTTCGTCTAACCAAGCTGTTGAAGTAATTGTTAATCTATTAGAATCTGTTCCACCTGATGAACCGCCAACAACTACTGATGTTGCTGTAACTGTATCACTAAAGTAATCGTCTACATAAGCAACAACTTCATCTGCAATAAAGTCTTTATTCATTTCTAGCTGACGAATTGCATTAAACACTTCTTGGTCATCAGTTGCTTTCATGCCGCCTTCTGCTGCGCCAGCAAACAATGTATCTTGTACTAGTTGCCAAGTTGTGTTAATTCCTGTTATTGCACCTGCTTCGCCGCCTACATTCTGTACCGCAAGTGTTTTTGCAAATTCATTTGCAGCAATAGTTGCTGTCTTTTGATCTCCAACAACCTTACTTGATGGTGCTCTTAAGTAACTTAATGCTGTTATCAAACTAGCATAGTTAGTACTTAATTGCCAATCATATGCTGCTGCATCAATGATTAAGCCAATGTCTCTAGTACACTTAGCATGATCATATTTGAAATCATTATATGTATCAGTTATAAATTGTAGTACACTTAAGATAGTTGCTGCTCTACCATTGTCAACTGCTGTTTTATCAGACTGAATACCACTTGACGCCCAAGTAACACTTGGATATACTACCGCTGGAACACTATCAGTATTACCTGCTGTAAGTGCGTCTGTAATAATAGTCATACCTGCCGCAATTGAACTTGCTTCAGTAGCACTTGCTGGAGTTGATAATGTAGTTTGAACTTCACTATTTCCTGATTGTGCTGTAACACTTGCTTCTTGTACAACCTGTCCCATTATAGTACTTAAATGTCCGTAAGCTGCTACAGTTTCAGTTACTTGCCCATCTGGATAAATTGCACCAAATATTCCAAAGTACGATTCTGTTATTCTTGTTGCTGCTGCTGTTCCGCCGTATAGCACGTCATAACACATTGCATCAACAATGTAACCTACGTCTCTAGCACATTTTGCTTGATCGTATCCTGCTGGCGGTGTATTGTTATTAACATATGCAACAACATCTGCCTTAATAAAGTCTCTATTTGCTACTAGGTTATCTTTTGCATCAACTTTATTTTGATCAACGCCTGTTGGACTTGGGAAACTTAATGCATCTGCTACACCGTCTCCTGGAACAGCTGGACCTGTGTTGTTATTAATAATATCAACAATTTCGTTCATCGACGATCTAATTCTGCTTTCAGCAGTTGCGTCACTAGTAAGGGTTAATACTGTATCTCTAGCATTTCTAACAGCGCCAATAGTTTCAACTCTTTGATTTGCTAAATTATAAGCATTAATTGGTCTAGTGTATGCAATTCCATTGTATACGCCGTTATAGTTAGTTCCTAATGCCGCATCAAACATTACATCAGTAATGATGTTTGTTAAGTCTCTTCTGCAAATTGCACTGTTATATTTAAAACTACCAAAGTTGTTATTAATGAAGTCAATTGTTTTCTCGCCAATTTCAGTTTTCTTACCTGCCAATGTTGTTGCCGCTGACTGTAACCCAGCCGCGGCGCCTGTTACTACTGGATATGTAATACTCGAATTAGCCGGACCGTTATCAACAATATCAATAATGTCGTCAAACAAATTACCTATTGTAGTTGCATCAGCTGCATCGCCGCCTATGCCCCTTATTTGTGTAACCGTTGCTTGATACGTTGGGCTAACAGCAAGATCTCTTCCAACTGTTTGTGCGTGTGATTTTATTATTCCATATGTTGCAATAGTTGCAGCCTTTTCAGTACTATCAATTTGAAGTACACCGCTTGCACCATTATAGTATGCAAGTCCTGCAGTTTCACTCATCCAATTGCCGCCATATGATAAATCGTATGCCATACTGTCAAGTATAAGTCCAACATCTTGTTTACATTTTGTTCTGCTGTAATTCAAGTTTGGATACTGATCTGCAATATATGCAACAGTTTCTGCTTGTATAAATTCTTTGTTTCTTAAAACCAAGTCTCTTGCACGACCAGCACTTGTGTCAGTCATGTCATAAAACATTGGTAAATTACCGTTTCTCTTTTCACCTAATCCTACGTTAATTCTATCACTAATTGATCTTGCTAAACGTGTTACTTCAGGTCCAACTACGGTTGTTTCAGCATATGGCCATACTTGTGATTGCGTTTGAGTATTTCCTGTTGTTGCAGTGACTGTTTGCCCTGTAACAACATCGCCAATAATACCAGCCATTCTTTCAAGACCTTTAAAGCTATATTTAAAATCGCCTTTTGGTGTTAATGTAGTATTACTTGCTGTTCTTGGTTCAACAGTTACAGCTCTAAGTTCATCACCAATAATACAGCATTCTGCTGGAACAATTATTGGTAACACTTCAATGTATCTTCCTGTTGAAACTTTAATTAATGTATTATGAATAACTCTTGCAGGAATATTAGTTTCAACACCTGCTGTAATTGCATCAGTAATAATTTTTGCGTTTGCAGTAATTTCAGTATTAACTGCTTCGGCACTTAGACTTGCATCTTTATATTGTGATACAATCGCTGTTGAGTTATCACCATTTAGTGTTTGGTAGTTAACACTTGGATCTGTTTGTGCAAGAACATTATTAATTACTTGTAACCCATAATTAATACTTGCAACAGTTTCTGCTTTTTGTGTTAAGTACGGTGATCCTGCAGTTTCATTTACATATGACAGCGCCGCTTCTCTTGAACGAACATTTCCACCGTGCTTAATATCATGAATAAGAGCGTCAACAATAAGACCCATATCTCTTTCACACTTAATAGA
>UEXM01002786.1_pt1 | contig 11952 bp, 5 predicted proteins | sample 1796661 | NCBI WGS metagenome assembly UEXM01 (sample SAMEA4772469, study PRJEB27181) | metagenome
ATATTATGGCAAAAAAACAAAAAACAGAAAAGGTTGTAGAACCTTTAATAGAAAAAGACTTCGAAGAAGTTGAAACAATGGAAGAAACAGTTACAGAATTTTTTGAAGAACCTGTAGTTGAAGAACCAAAAGCAAGAGAAAGATTAAAACCATCTAACGAATGGGAAATTAAAGATAGGATTTATTATTTAAAAGGTGGTAAAAAACCTTTATCTAGATCAATAAGATCTACAGGTATATTTTATTTTGACGAAGAAAAAGGTTACGAAAGAGAACTTAAGTACTGTCAAAATCAAAAAACATCATTTGTTGATGAAATGAAAGGTGACCAAAGACTAGAGCACATTGTGTTTAGATCAGGAAGCTTATACGTACCAAAAGAAAAAACAGTTTTACAAAAGTTACTTTCTTTATACCATCCAGGTAAAGATGTTATGTATGAAGAGTACAAGCCATCTGCAATCGCTGCTGATGAAATTGATATATTAAATATTCAAGTTGATGCTTTAATTGCGGCTAGAAATATTGACATAGACATGGCAGAAGCTATCATGCGTGTAGAGAAAGGATCTGAGGTATCTAGTTTAAGTTCTAAAGAGCTTAAAAGAGATTTACTAGTATTTGCTCGAAACAACCCTAAACTCTTCTTAGAGTTGGCGGATGACGAAAACGTAATGCTAAGAAACTTTGGTATTAAAGCTGTTGAAAATGGGATACTAAGATTGTCTTCAGATCAAAGAAACTTTTTGTGGGGTAGTAACGGAAGAAAGTTAATGGTTATACCATTTGACGAGCATCCTTATACTGCTTTAGCACATTGGTTTAAAACTGATGAAGGTATGGAAATCTACTCTAACATAGAGAAAAGATTAAATCAATAACAACAATAATATGGTTGCCCTTCGGGGCGACCATTTATTAAATCAAATATTATGACAAAATCAAAAGGCCTTGGAGATACAGTACAAAAAATAACAGATGCCACAGGAATAAGCGCTCTTACTAATATGCTACAACAGAAAGGAGTTATAAAAGATTGTGGTTGTAATAAAAGAAAAGAGAAACTAAATAAAAAGTTTCCTTATAAAAAATAATAATAAATGGCGATAAACGTAGATACAGTATATCAAACAGTACAAGCTTTAGCTAATAAAGAACAAAGAGGTTATCTGACGCCTCAGGAATTTAACTTGTTTGCAATCCAAGCGCAACAAGATATATTTGAACAATACTTCTATGATTTAAATGCTTTTAGACAGCAACGCCCTGAAATGCATGAAGTAGGAGATTCAGTTCAAATAATAATGGATAAACTACAGGGAACAACTGGAGTTACAGTTAGCAACACGGCCGCACTTACAAATCAAGGAACAACTTTACCAGTCGGTAGAACTGGAAAAATATTTGCTGAGATTGGTGGTATTAGAAAAACCTTGCGACTAGCTGACGCTAGTGAAATACAAGATTTACTAGGATCCAGGTGGCATGCCGCAGGATTTGATGAGGTTTTATATTTTGAAGATGGAAATAAACGTATACAAGCTTGGACGGGAACAGGTCAATTAACAACAGGTTTAACGTGTGAAAATATAACTGGTAGACCCGGTTTGGTTTATTGGGGATATCAAGTTGTAAATGAAAAACCAATGTACGATCCGTCGACTAGTCAAAACTTTGGGTTACATGCTTCAGAGCAAGCTGACGTAGTAATAAATATATTAAAATTAGCTGGTATATCTATAGAAGATAGAGAATTATATGGAGCTGCTCAAGCAGAAGAGCAAATAAATTTACAACAAGAAAATAAATAATTATGCCAAATTGGAACCCCTTAACTAACGCTGTAGGTGGAGCTGGAGCAGCGAGTCCTGTAAATACATACTATCAAAACGCACCAACTAATTTTGGAGAGTATCAATATGTAAAATTAACTGAAATAGTAGACAACTTTGTTGCTACCTACATAGGTGAAGGAAAGATATTAGCAAACGTTTTAAGAGGTGATGTTAACTTCCATGCCCATAGAGCTTTACAGGAGTTATCTTATGATACGTTAAAATCTTGTAAATCACAAGAGATAGAAGTTTGTCCTTCGCTTAAAATGCCACTACCACATGATTACGTTAATTATGTTAAAATAACATCTGTTGACGCTAACGGAATAGAGCATGTTATATACCCAACGAGACATACTAGTCACCCTTTTGCTATAGAGCAAGATGATTGTGGTTATGAGTTTAATACAGATGGAACTTTAAAACACCAAGAAACCTGTGTGACTGGCGTAGAAACAACTTGTGATGGTACGCCATTAAATAATTTTATAACTTGGTTTAATTCTTACCAAGGCTCATACCCAGCGGCTCCTAATATTGCAGAGACAATATATGATACTACTGTGTTTATTACTGATCAAAACGAAGCGGCTAGTATTGTTATAGCAATGTCTAACGATCTTTGTAACTGCTTTGCATTAATTCCAGGTGAAGAAAGAGGCCCTAATTGCGGTAATTGTATAGACGATATTGGTGGTAATAACTCAAGAGGTAGTGGTGATGACCCAAGAGGTGGAGGTTACGCAAGCGCGGGTGGTGCTAATTGTCAAGATTTTAATGATTGGTTTATGAATGGAAATTTTCCAACTTTTGGTCCTTTTACTTCTGCCGGTAGTTGTGAGTTAACCTCAAACGCTTGGACTAACTATCAAAGTGGTGGTGGTAGTAATTCTGTAGCTTTAGATTCTTCTCAAACAACAAACTTGGCTGTTGATAATAGCAATTACTTTCAAAATAAAGGACAAAGATATGGGTTGCAACCAGAGCACGCCCAAATGAACGGTTCTTTTTATATAGATTGTATGCGAGGAAATATTCATTTTGGCTCTAATTTTTCCGGAAAAACTGTAATATTACATTATATAAGCGACCATCATGGAACTGAAGGGGAACAGATCGTACATAAGTTTGCTGAAGAAGCAATGTATAAGTGGATAGCTTATGGATGTGCGCAAGCCAGGATAGACGTAGACCCTAATACTATAGCAAGATTAAAAAAAGAAAGATTTGCAGAAACTAGAAAAGCAAAAATTAGATTATCAAATATTAAGATTGAAGAAATTGCTCAAGTCATGAGAAATAAGTCTAAATGGATTAAACACTAGAACATGCCAGAGTTAAAGAATACATTTACAGGTGGAAAGATGGACAAGGACCAAGATGAAAGAATCGTTGGAAGAGGTGTATACAGAGAAGCCTTAAATATTGAAGTTGCTACTTCGGAAGATTCAGACGTTGGAGCTGCTAAAAACATATTGGGTAACGTACAAGTTACAAGAGCGATAGCAGGTCCAAAACAAGATTATTCTTCGTGCTCACTCGCTACTTGGAATGACAATAGCCAAGCTAGATACTACGGCACTAATCAACACATAGCGCATGTAGTTGATCCTCAAGCGGACAAACTATATAGATTTATAAATACAGAGCCAACACCTGAAATGTCTCATGGCGTGTGGATGGATAGAATAGTAGAGTATGACACTAATTCTAATATACAAGGTAATTGGGCTGCAAAAGAAAAAGCGGTGATGGTAGATATATATAAGGTTGAAACTAATATTATTGATATTGATTCGCCACCTCCACCTCCTTCAGACGATATTAGATATAACTGTATAGACGGCTCTTGCCAACCTTGTGGGTTTGGAACTGCTCCAGCATGTGTAGGCACGGAGTATAACGAAAACACTTGCGGTGGTAATTGTACTCCATCACCACCACCTCCACCATCTGATTCGTCATGTATCGCTAACGCTGGTGTAGTGTATACTCACGATGGAAGAACAACTGATAAATTTAACAACGTATCTACGTGCTCTAACCCAGTCTTTTGTCATCTGGCATCTACAGGAAATGTGACCAATGATACTTGTCATCACGTGTTTGCTTATGTTGAACCATATCCTGAAGATGCGTTCGATTACGACCCAAGCACGCCTTATGAAATAATCTTACTACAAATTGATCCATCTCATGGATCTTGGAATATTAGCGCTAACACTTACCTTAAGAATTTATTTGATACTAACCCACCGCCAATCGGTACCACTTGGCATGTATCAAGTGACGCACTTAGTTTTAGTGGAATTAACTTCACGATCAGTGGGCCATACGAACCAGATTACTTAACTTATATGGGTACCGTTCCAGGTAGATGGAAGTTGTCAGGAAGTAGTTGGGCGCAACACGCACCATTTAATACTCAATCAGCTTTATCAGCACAAAGTGTAACAGGTGTTAATATTTTAAACACTGCAGTGGTTTCGGGTACCCCAAAATCCCCACGACCTTGGAATCGGCTTAATGGCTTGTGGGGAAGTAATCTTAGTCTCGTAAGTAATGTGCATCCAAATAATAGTAATATGGCGGCGTATGATTTCACAACCCATCAACTACCCGCTACGTTGTTTGATTTATCAAATTGGTCATCAGACATACCTGGAATTGGTAACTACCCAATCGTACCAACTCAAGTAAATTATTCTTCTATCGGCGGTAATAGTGGTCCCATTCAAGGTACTAACCCATTTATACTGTAAATAAGAATCTACGCAATGAACATACTTAAACATAATATTTTACCGTCACCATTAAAATTCGCGGATATTCAACCTCCAGCTTGCAATAAATCTAGGGTAAGTGTTTGTAAAAATTCTTTACAAATACGTTGGGGAATGGAAATACGTATTAATGACGAGCAACCTATACCGGGGACACCTGTTTATATTGAATATATAACTTACAGCGGAACTTCAGGTGATATAACCGCGACAATGCAGTTGAGTCAAAATATTGATGACTTATTAAGTGTAAATTTACCCGTTACTTTTCACGGAGATAGAAATTTAAATTTTCATCCAGATAGAAATATTACAGGTTTAAACGTTATAGATGGAATGATATTTTGGACAGACAATCACTCTGAACCAAAAAAAGTAAATATAGAAAGAGGTAAAATAGGTTCTAGAAGTTGGCTGTATGGAGCTGGTTACGATGGTACTGAAAACAGTCCACCTCCGTTAACATGGTCTGGTATTGGATCTTCAGCAACAACTACTGCCGTTTGCAACGGTGGTGATCCAAGTTTAGCTTGTTACTCTGATTTTGATCAACACACAAGGTTAGTAATCACGGAAGACACTGTTATGGAGTGTGAGAAATCCACTTACTCTTGTGATATTTTTGGGTGCACTGACGCTACTGCGTTTAACTATAATCCATTAGCAAATGTTGATGATGATAGTTGCGTGTTGCCTATACCAACCATTTACGGATGTGATGCTAGCGTAATTAATGGTGGCTTAGGTCTTGTTGATAACTCTAACGCTTGTAATAGTGGAATGACTTATTGGGGTGTAGGTGGAATAGGTAATCCTGAGACAGGAATCTTAGCTGATACTACGTATGATTACAACGCTAACGACACTGGTTTATGTGTGTTTCCAGACACTTGTACTATATGCGATGGAAGTGGAGGTTTAATGCCTGATCCACTTTGCGGAAACTGTGGTGATTCTAACGCTACAAATTATAGCGGTAATCCTGTGGATTGTAGTGCTGTTACTGGTGGAACCGATCATGATTGTTGTCACTACTGTCTAGATCTTACTGCAAATAACTATTATGCTGGAGGAAATGATTGTTCTGGTACTCCAGGAGGTACTGATTATGTGAGTTGTTGTACTTATAATGTTGTTAGCGTATCTGGTTGTACAGATCCTGCCGCAACTAATTATGATCCAACAGCTACTGCAGATGATGGGTCTTGTTGTTTGATAGCGGGTTGTACAGATTCAACTGCATTAAATTATAACAATCAAGCGTGTAGTGATGATGGAAGTTGTGTGACTATTGGATCTACACACGAAGGTGGGCTTATCTTTTGGTTAGATGGAAGTGGTGGTGGTTTAGTTTCCGCTGACGAAGATGCAGGAACACCTTGTTTATACGGTAACGGTGTCCAGGCGGCGTGGGGTACTGGCGCAGAGTATGGTTGTGAGGGCACAGTGCTTGGCGCAACTCATACTGGTATTGATAATCCTGGTGGACGACAAAATACCGATATTATAGTGAACAATTGTTCTGCAACAGTAAACATGGTTAATGCTGGGGGTACATATAATTCACCTGGTTATACGGGACCCATAGACAAAGCCGCACACGTTTGTGACAATTGGACTCATAATGGTTATTCTGATTGGTTTTTACCTTCTAATGGAGAAGCGGAAGAAATGAGAGCACAGTTAGCTAACCACCCCTTGTATGGCGGGTCTGGCGCATCTAATTTTCTTTTTAACCATGATATTGGGGGTGGTGTTTTGGGTGGTATTGACCATTGGACTTCTACCGAGCAAAACTCTGATAAAGCATCAACAAAAGAATTCAATTATTGGTGGGGCACTAATACAGATAAATCAAGACCCATGTGTGTGCGCTGCGTAAGGAGATTCTATTAAAATAATAATATGAAAAAACAAACTAAATCTTCTCCTTTAAAAATGGCACCAATTTACGGTGGACCTATATCTAACGTCAATTTAGATGATGCGGGGGCAAATGTATCCTTAGGTTCGGCGGCAGCTAATATAACTAATGCTGTTTTCTCTAGCGGGGTAAATGGTTGGGTTCAACCTGTTAGAGGGCAGACTTTTTGTAATGACGATAATGGTGGTGGTGATGATGGTGGTGCAAACGCTGGGGGAGGCCGTGGGGATTGTATTGACGTAGAATTTGTTGAAACTTGTAGACCGGTTTATGTGTTAGAAAAACACATGTCTGTTATACGAAAAGGACCAACTGCTCCTCCGAAGATAGAAATGTATAAGTGGGAGGACGAGTCAGATACTTATGTCGATGGGGTTACTAGTACAGATGGACTTATAAATGTAAGAACTGAGTTCACTGGAGACGCTATGCCGACGGCCACAGCCTCAGACGGCACTGACATTAGTATTTTTTATAATGCAAACAAAGAAATACTAGTACCTGGAGACGTGGTTGTGTTGCCTATAGACCTAGCGACAGGTGGGATATATGGCGATCCTTTAGATTGGGAAGATGGATTTACACTAATAATAAGTTATACTTTTTTTAATCAATTTAATGTTCAGCAGAATGCGAGTGCAAGAGTTGTTATAACCGACGACTTTTCTGTCGCTAATCAAATAAGTTGTATAGTTTTAGCTGTATCTAATAATTTTCCATTACTAGGTAATACAGCGGTTGATATTTACGAGGTAAAAGCTGAACAAGTTCCACCTCTATTTGAATTGAAATTTCCTAAGTTTGCTTATAGATACAAGTACGAAGATGGAGAATACTCTGTGTTTAGCCCTTGGTCTGAAACAGCTTTTATGCCCGGAAAGTTTGATTATTTACCTAAGAAAGGTTACAATCTAGGAATGGTGAATAACATGAGAACGCTGAAGGTAAAAGATTGGAGACCAAAAAGCATGCCAGAAGATGTTGTTGAAGTTGATTTATTATATAAAGAATCTAATTCATCTAGTATATATACGGTAGAAACATTTAAGAAAAACGACCCAGCAACTCAAGACAACCCTTGTATCAACAATTACTTTCCACCTAAAGTTAATCACTGGAATAAATGTGGAACTGGAGATAATTTTGGAAACTACACTATAACATCCGAGTTAATACATAAGGTTGTCCCTTCTAATCAATTATTAAGACCTTGGGATAATGTTCCAAGAAAAGCTTTAGGGCAAGAGGTAACAGCTAATAGAATGATTTATGCTAATTATCTACAAGGATATAACGTTTTAGACAAAGACTTAGAGGTAATTAAACCTAAATTTGGAGTTTGGGTTGATACAGAAGATATGTCGTTACTCGGTGGAGCGCTTGGTGGAACTTTTTACCAAGCACCAGGCGAACCTATGAAATCTTTAAAATCTATGCGTACGTACCAAATTGGTGTTGTTTATAGAGATAGGTATGGTAGGGAAACACCGGTGTTAACATCTGAATCAGGTACAGTTGACTTACCGATAGAAAATGCAAAAACACAAAATAGGTTAAACGTTCAAATTAATTCACCTGCTCCTGATTGGGCTGAATCTTATACTTTTTATGTAAAAGAAACTGCAAATGAATACTATAATCTAGCGATGGATAGATGGTATGATGCTGAGGACGATGGTATATGGTTGTCTTTTCCATCTTCTGAAAGAAATAAAATATCAGATAGAACAACGCTGATACTTAAAAAACAACATAACACACATAGAAACGTAGAGTCTAAATCTAAGTATAAGGTTATATCTATTAAGAATGACGCTCCTACTTTTATTAAGACTGAGCATAAATACTGGGGAAGTTTACCTATGATGTTACCACCTCCAGGTTGGGGCTCGGGTGGAAAACCTGGTGGTTGGGATACTGGAATGTTTCATGTAACAGGATTACCTTTACCAAACAGGTTATATATCGATGTTTATGCGGAGTATTGGGATCAATCGGTATTAGCAGGAATAGAAGGAGAAGGTTTTGGATCACAGATTAGAGTAACGCAATCCGAAAATCCAGTAGCGGCATATAATGCTACCCCATCACCAGTATCAAACAAATCAACATGGTACGATATAGCTAGGGTTAGTCGTATTGGATCGGAGGCGCAAACTTATACTGAAATCGTAACTGACCCAACTGGGGTAACCGTAGAAACTGAGGAAGAAATACCTGGACAAGCAGAGCAAATAGTAAGAATAACATTAGAGGAGGTTATGGGCGAAGATATGGCTTTTTGTGAACCGTTAGATAACTTATCTTTATCTAGAGGATTAGCGCTAGAAGTTAGAACAAAAGTTGTTAGAGATAGAGCTCAGTTTGAAGGTAGGTTTTTTGTAAAAGTATTAAGAGATCCAGATATACATACTAACATTGTTCAAACTGGTCAAATTAAATCTGACTTTTTTCAAGTTTTAATGTCTAGAGATGTAAGATATATTTCAGCTGCCCACCCAGGTGCTCAAGAAGCTAGAACAGGTGTGGCTGGTACAGTGGGAGCCGGTGGTGGTACGTGGTACGGTCTTGAAGGTGGTAATAGAAATTTTATACCAGTAAGTAAAACTGATCCAGACTCATGGGACAGAAAATATAACGTTAGTAGTCTTAGCGCTGTTTGTGGAAACGTTGCTTACGAAGGGCCTCTTGGAGGTATGATTTCGCCTAACGAAGACGTGAACGGTAATTTGGTGGAATGGCCTCATGGACCTGGTCCGCTAGGTAATAGAGAATTCATGAGTGGATGGTGGTACAATGCGTATTATGATAATATTGATCAAGCAATAGCTACTAGTTTTAACAATCATTACAGCAATCCAGCAACTGCCTTTGGAACTACTGGTTATCCAACTTGGGCTGGAGGTTCTGTATTTCAAGACTCACCAGCGTATGGAAATGGTTGGCCATCGTTTGCAATTAGTGATTGGGAACCTAGAACGTGTCATCCAGATTCTGGGGCAATTAATCCGTCTTGCGGTAACTTAACCGCTGATTGGTTTGTGACAGGTGATTATAACGGTGGTATTGATTTAAGTAATTTTGTAAATGTAGACCCAAACAAGGGTATGAACGACTTAAATGGAGTAAACGCATACATGGTTCCAGCAATATGGGGAAATCAAGATGATATACTAGGTTATACTGGTAATCCAGATTTATTACCTACAGATTTAGGTCTCACAGGTGTAAACACAGTTCCTTTAACTCAAACGTTTGAGGGAGTTTGGGATGCTGGAACTATCGATAAATTAAGAAAAGAGTGGTACTACTTGTACCACGGTAGAGACAAGGTTTCAAAAGAATGGCCGTTAGGAAGATTCTCTCCAATGAGATGGTTTATTGATAAAGTTGGAGCTGCGCAAGGTTATTCTGGAAATGGGATATGGACAGATGAAAATGGCGTTTCAAGAATGTCTTTATCGTTTTATGGTATCGGCTCTATGAACAAGCGACATAGAAGTCATGATATGCTAACCTATCAATATGATGAATATGAGTTTATAAGATTAATGGCTACTACTGGTACTCAGTTTAGGTTTAAATCTGACCCAAACCAAGTGGTGTATACGATTACAAATGCTTCTCCCCCTGAAACAGTATACAACTACGAGACTAGTTATGGTAGCTGGGGTTATGATGACGGAAACGGAGCGCCAACAGGTGGTGGAAATCTAGGGGGTCAAAAATTCCCGCCTTACGGGGGTACTGTTCCAAGTACCAACAATATAGCTGGTAAAAATGCTTTTATCTCTGATTTATTTGAAAATGGAATGGATAGAGAAAAAACAGGGGGAGCAATGTACAATTACAGGCTACGAGTTACTATAACTTTAGATAAAGAAATTGGTAGTGAAAATATACTTGGCCAAACCGCAAACATGGGGTTTCACCCACTATTAAATCACGTAGACGCAGATGGTAATTGTAACATAAAAGAAGGACCACAAATATACTGGGATGGACAGAGCGGTACAACTCCTAGTGGTTGGGTTGGAGGAAGCGTTTTAGATGGGTGTCAAGATGTGTTACCAACAACTGATAAGTTTTATAATTTAAGTAGTTATTGGAACAAAACAGGAACAGCTCCAACCTCAGGGCAGAGTGACCAAGATACTGTTGGTAATATAAATGGTCAACATTTTGGTCTTCATGAAAGAGGCTTGAACTCTACGGCTATAGAAATTGTCACACCTTACGAAGGTGATGAAACTCGTAAGAAAATGAGTGACAACCCTGCTGTTTGGGAAACAGAGCCAATGGAAGATGTTGGTTTAGATATTTACTACGCGGCTAGTCCAACTTATCCTATAGATACACGTAGATTTAGAACTGATGAAAATAGACCAGATGATACTGACCTCGATTTAAGTGGAGCAGAGACTCACGCTCATTTATTTGATTATAATTTTAGAGGTGAAGAAATAATACCCGTGGGAACTAGAATAAGCGTTACAGCTGGTCCAAATGGCCCTGCTGATTGTAATGGGACAGGTGTTCCTTGTAACTACACTGGAGGTTGGGCTATGGTTGTTGGCATTCAAGAAAACACTATATGGATGGATACTCATTTAGTTGAAGATACTAATGGTATTGCTCAACCCTTAGCAGAGGGAGATAGCATTAAATTTGTTTGGGAGGGAGAAGGTGTATGGTATGGAGCTCAATGGGATAACAACCTATATTTTTCCACGATTGAATCAGCTAGTGATATTAATATATTTAATATTGATCCAAACACGCACGATAAAATGCGTACTTTACCTTATTATAATTGTTATACTTTCTCCAATGGAGTTGAATCAAATAGAATAAGAGATGATTACAATGCCGTTATGATAGACAAAGGTGTCAAGGCTTCTATGCCTTTAGCTGAAACGTACGAAGAGGAAAGAAAACCTAGTGGTTTAATATTCTCTGGAATATACAACTCTACAAGCGGTATAAATAGAACAAATCAATTTATACAAGCAGAACCTATAACAAAAGATCTTAATCCAATAAACGGTAGTATTCAAAAATTATTCGCTAGAGATACGGATTTAGTTACGTTCTGTGAAAATAAAGTGTTTAAAATACTTGCTAAAAAAGATGCACTATTTAATGCTGATGGAAATACAAATGTTACATCGAACGCGGCTGTTTTAGGGCAATCAATACCTTTTTCAGGTGAGTATGGTATATCAAGAAATCCAGAATCCTTTGCTCAAGAATCGTATAGATTGTACTTCTCTGACAAAGATAGAGGATCTATATTAAGATTGTCAAGAGATGGTTTGACTCCTATATCTGATAGTGGGATGAAAGATTGGTTTAGAGATAACTTAAGATTTGCAAGTTCTATTATAGGTAGTTTTGACCAAAGAAAAGA
>UEXM01002787.1_pt1 | contig 11951 bp, 17 predicted proteins | sample 1796661 | NCBI WGS metagenome assembly UEXM01 (sample SAMEA4772469, study PRJEB27181) | metagenome
GTTGTAGCCTTGGGTCATCTTGAATCCCAAGCTCCTCCACTACTGCAGACATGAACTCTTCCTTGCTCTTGCCCGAGCCCTCCCCTTCCAGGATTAGTCCGCGATCTCTAGCTTGTACCACAGCCTCAGCGGCGTTAGCCATGAGGTCTGTCTCCAAGCCGTGGATGGCATCTCTGTCCATGGGGATGCCCGACTCTGACATTCTGATGCATGACCAGATGGTGTCAGAATAAAACCTGAGGCATTCGGGAGAAGCCTTACGCGTAGCGTTGAAATCTCGTTGTATCCGACGTGCTAGTTCTTGGCAGGCAAGCAAGGTGTTGTGCGTGTCTTGCGCGTTGTAATGAAGGAGCTTGGGATCCGAGGGAGATCCGAAGCGTGTGTGTTTGAGAGTCTGCTCCGCCTCGTACGAGTGAGTGCGGAGGATAGGTCCGAGTGATTTGAGTGATCGCTCGGGTCGTGTCTCGTCATGAAGATAGTTCATCACTGATAGGTCGATGAGTTGGTGACGACCATTGAGTGCGAACTTAAAGTCAGTCAGAGCACGTAAGTATTGGATGTCGAACTGCAGGTTCATACCAATGATGGTGTCCGCATGGAACAGCCACTGCCTGAGGCGGTGACGATGTTCGCTGCGGTGCAGTTCAAAAACCATAGTGTCCCCCGGCTGGGCGTCTGCAATATCCTGCAGACTCCATTCACCCGCCGCCTTATGGGGGGACACCATGGTGAGAGAAACAGTTAGAACCAAATCCCTGGACGAGACGCCATCTGTCAACATAGACCGGCGTGGATGGAACACTGACTGTAACGGGAGCGGTGTACCGTCAGCGTTCACGGTGCAAGCACCGTACGTCTCAATGTCCAGGGATATGGTGGAGGGGTCAGTCACTGTGGTGTTTCACCAGTCTTTGCATATTGAATGAAGTCGCAGACAAAGTCAAGCTTCTTTTCCATACGATCCAACTGGGTTGGTTCAGATGTCTCTGAAGGAACAGAGATCTTCACCATCTTGTGCACGTTGACTTTGATATCTGCAGCAACCATCATCTTGCGCATGAGGTAGTCGCTGTATTGAATGTCAAACATTTTCTTTACCTCCAGGGCTACCTTGCGTGCGGACTGGTGGTGGAATAAGGACTTGTTACGCTTGAGGTAGTCCAGAACCTCGAACTTTTTCTTAAGATCAGACATGGGGGATCCTTGACGGGATTATGTTTGGCTCGGAAGGTACTGCCATCACTCCGTCGAGCCATGCGGAGATGAGGCCATTGTGATCGTGTACTGCGTTGATGTAGTTAGGATCACGCAATACTGCAGAGGGGTGGTAGGTTGAGAATACTGTCATACCATCGTGGGTCTCTCCATTGTTGTTGATGCCCTTGGTGAGGTTCATCCCTCGTACTCCAAGTACATGACGATAAGTGTGGCTAGTGCAATCACCGCCGAGAAGAACAAGAGCGAGTCGCTCATGCTGTTTACGAATCCTTTCGAGGTCACCCATTGTGTGGGGGAGACACGACTTCCAGTGTCGTGCCTTGGGTGGTTCATCCTTGATGGTGTAGCAACGAACACCGTTGAGTAGGTAGATCGTTGCACGTTCACGCAAGTTGATACCGTCGATGTATACGGCATGTAGTAGTTTGCCTGACTTGCCAACAAAGGGGTGACCTTGATCATCTTCGTTATACCCAGGGTTCCTTCCGACATACACCACAGCGGGAGCGGGCGGCTCGAGGCCGAGCTGCCTGCAACCGATACCGATGCTCTTTGGAACACCGGGAGCTTGTTCGCACAGATCACATTCACTGCACGAACTGTTGTTACTAATCACTTTCAGGGTCAAAGGTGACTCCCACAGAGGTAAACTCAATGAACTTGTCGGAAGGTAAGAGCTCTGATAGCCTGCGAACTTCTGCTTTGACCTTGTTGTAATAACGCCAGGTCTGTAGCTTCGATTCGTCTAGGTCTCTATCTGCACAGAAAGAAAGAAATTGTTCAGTGTCGGTAGGGTATAGGGTCACCGAGTCAAAGAAAGAGTTGAGTCGACCAGCCATCTGTTGGAAGGCTTCGTCGGGCTCAATGAACGTGACGGCCACGTAGTTCTCAGGCTTGTGTTTGATAGCCCAAGTTGCTACGTGACCGCGCATGGGGAACATGAATGCCACTTCGAAGTACCAGGAGTCTGATCGTTCAAGGGGCACCCACTTCGGGGGGTTGGGTACAAAGGTAACCATGGTGTCCACATGCCACCGCTTCATCAACTCACTGGGGCTGGTCACAGGGAACAACCTCCAATGTGTTGAGGTCGTGGATGATTTGGAATGGGTTCTCCATACCACGAAGATGTCGTGACCAGTAGTGCGCAGCGTGTGATGCACACATGGTTGCACACCACGGAGTAGCCCGTGCGTTGCATGCTTCCTGGATACCATCTCCATCTTCGAACCATGTCTCCATCCACTTGTCAGTAGATGCGTTGGTGATGATGTAGGTCTCGAGGCCCATGCGACAGTCGATGGCATAGGTGCCAGTCTCCTTGGCATACTCGTGGATGTCACGTCGTGAGTGCATCGAGTCGACACACATGAACACAACGTCTAGGTCGGTAGGTACGTCACGGTCAGGGAACCGAGCACCCAGTCCTACCACCAGCATATCACCGGCAGGGTTGATGTCATCGCATGCTTCAGAGCAGACCATCATCTTGTCCTTGCCGATGTCGCAGTGGGAGTACAGTTGAGGTCCGACGTTCTCTGGTCCGATCCGATCAGGGTCCATGAGGAACAGTTCTGCAGGCTTCATGCCTGCGATGATCCGAGACAAGGGATTGCCGACAGCACCGAGACCGATGATGCCAACCTTCATGTCAGAGATTACATCACGCTTGATGACACCATCAAAGCGCTGAGTAGTGGGGGTTTGTTCACTTAGCTTTTGCATTCTTGCTCCCTAGTTGATGAAAGTTGTCGTCGTCGTAGGCGTACGGATCCCACAACGCTGAGTTGTAGTTGCCTGACACACCACCGTAGTATGCCTTGCCCGTTTGGTAGACCGTGGGCTTCTTCACCTGAGTCTCCAAGATATTATCCCACTCTTGGTAGCCGTCTTTCCACACCCCCATCTCGATAGGGCACTGAATCTTCTCGTCCTCGAGATTGAATGGTGCTTTGTGTTGAAGACGGGCGTAGGTTTGCCCTCCCTTGGCAAGAATAGCCATGACCGACCAATCAAACTTACCCAGAATATTCGAGAAAGTCTGTTCATCCGTGCCCGACGGCGCCGCACTGTTACCCGGGTGAGTATGAATCCAGATGCGAAAGCATTCTTCGGGGGGAAACTTCTCACTCAAAGTATCGAGCATGTCGGCGATGCTTTCATCATCGAACTCGACAGTAGCTGCGGTGCACTGCTGCTTGGGGAACCACAGTTCCTCAACGTAGAGATTGTTCTCTGGTGTGGTGATGGCAAAGCAACCAATCTCTGTTGATGCTGCCTTGCACATGTAGGTTAGTTGAGCCCAAGTATCAGGGCTGAAGTTGAGTCTTGCATTAGTCACTGCGGTTGATCCTTCTTCTTCGGATATCAGAGGCAAAGTTGGAGGCAGCTTCACGTAAAGCATGCCGGAATGCGTAGTCTTTCATGTCTCGGAAGCATCTATCACACACAACTACGTCACGGAACGTGCCGTCAGGGTAGTTATTAACCCGTCGTGTCCGGACATGAAAGTCCTTACCGTAGAAGGGGTGATGCTCACTCCGTCGATCAAAGGTCAGGCACTCATCCCAAGCGCCCCGTAGTTCACGAGGCATTCCGTGTGGGTTGATTGTCCTGCGCTCATCAGTAGGGATGAATCGGTGACACTTGTTGCAGTAGCAATCGTGCTCAAGCCACTTCTCAATGGTTTGATACGGAGACCCAGGGTTGTAAGTATCCAAGGTTGTCCTAATCATGTCAACGATTGATTGGATGTTTCTGGATTGCCATGCGTTGTACAAGATCTGTCGAAGCTCACCCATGCACAGCTGTCCATCAGAAACGTGAGGATGTAGCGTGCCGGTGAACCCGCAGAAGCAATCTTTCAAAGGATAGATGCGAACGTAAGGGCAACCCCCAACGTTGCGGGTGATGAGGTCAATGCGGTAGACCCCCATGTCAATAACCTCACCGTGTACTTCCAGGTGGCAGTGGTGTTCGAAACCAAATGCACCATCTTTGTCCCACGGTAGCTTTAATTCGTCTTCAACGTACCCCAACTCCTCTTCAAGACTAGAGATGTTTGGCCTGAGGTGGAAGTCTTTCCTGTACATTCGTGAACTGGTCTCAATCATCTTGGACCATGCGTTCTGAAGTTGGTGAGGAGTGACGGTGCCCTTGAGTAGATCCCGCTCCATCGTGCGCAACCGTCGCAGTCCGTGTCTCAGAGTCTTGCTGCGAGAGGAAAGCTCTTCAGGTGTTGTACCCTCACATCGTTCGTAGATGAACTGAGCGTCGATAGTCATAGTTGTTCCCTTCGGGGTGGGGGTGAGGCCTGAAACGTTGACCCCACCCCCGTCCCGTAACCAAAGGACTAGGTATCACGCACCCTTGATGTTGGTAGGCGTGATAGAAACACGATCACCGTCGACCAAGATCTGGTCAGCGGTGGACGAGGAACGGTTGACCCGCACCAAGGAGTTCTCGAAAGAACCCGAAGTGTTGGCTGAGATGAACGCAGCCACGGTAGTACCAGCAGCAGTGGTGATCTCTCGAGCACCACCGTCACGGGTAACATCACTGAGTCGGATGGTGATCATTAGTCACACCCTCCTTCCGTGATCAGGCCGAGGTGAATACCCAAAGCCAGGGCGCCCTCCTCGGTGCTGGAGCGGTTGATCAGTCCGTTCAACTCCTCCAGTTTGGCTGCGTAGTCAGCCGTCTCCTTAGCGGAGCATGTGTAAGCATGCTGCAAAGTCTGAAGACGTGAAGCAGCTGCAGTAACCGTGGCCTCCCGGGCCGCATTGACAGGCGATGCCTGTGCCATGATCTCGTCAGCGAGAGATCGCGCGCTTGACTGTGAATCAGTCATAAGTTCCTCCTTGCAAGGATGGTTGAAATGTCGTGTCCACCATGGACACAAAGGTCCACACCAGGCCCTCTCGCTTGCCACACCTGGTGACGTTCAGAGAGTGATAACCCCAATGTGGACGGGTAGATCGGCATGGCCGTTTGGTCATCCTTCCCTGTCTTCGGGAAGCATGGGATGATTGTTGTCATGGGATTCCATGGCTCTGATGTCGACATTAACATCAGTGTTACGACCCTCACTGAATGTGTGGATCGTCAAGTCCGGGTGAGTGTGCATCACCCGGGTGTAGTCCGAAGTGTCACTGACAATACGTACCCAGTTGTGTGGGTTGTCAGTCAGTAGTTGGACAGCAGCACGATACGCCTGAGCGTACGAAGTGACAGAGTTTGCTGGACCGTATGTGATCTTGATCATGGTAACTCCCATTAGTAATGCACCCCCCAGGCCAGAGACCTGAGGGGTACGGGTGGAGGATTTGTTATTAGATGTCCAAGTCTTCTTGAACACCACATGCCTTCTTGTCTTCATCAGACATAGGAGCAACGTCGCCACCTTGAGTGTCGCCAACGCCATCCTCTTGATCAGCGTTGAAGACAGAGCCCGATCCCATACCCGCCGCCGAATCATCAAGACCAGTATTAGACTGACCAACGATCTCGATCTTTGCCTTGAGGTCAAGGGTCTCACCCCATGGCATCTCGACGTTTTGTGACAAGTCAAACCACCAAGATTGTTTGGTCTTGGAGTCCCAACGATTGGCAGCAGCCAGGTTACGAAGCACTTGCTTAGCACCAAAGACATTGCCCTTACGAAGGATCAACTTGACACCGGTGATGTGAACCTCATCATCAGAGACACGAACGAGATCAGCATTCTCGAACATCTCTCGGCGATCATCATCGCTCATGATGTGAGGAGGAAGGGAAGAAGGACGATTAGATTGACAGAACGTAGACATTGAAAGTTCCTTTACTTGAAAAAACTAAAAGACAGGGGAGGGCTGTCCCCCGCAGCGCGGGGACAGCGCGACCGTCACTCACCATCGGATGAATCATCCAGTGGCTTGTGTTGGTTGGACATTGCATACATATCGTTGTTGTCGATACCGCGTCCTAGTTGCGGTGCGTCATCACGAGGTGTCCAACAAACGTCCGGTATTGAACGTGTCGATCGCCACTCGGGAGCACGATGCGTGTAGTACTGGACCTCGTAAGAGAGCTCAGGTGACTCACATGTACAGCCATAGTGGCTAGGCTTGGTAGGGTCATCAACCCACACACCACACTCATTGCAGCACCAGTTGTACTGATTGGAGTGGACGAATGGTTTGACGTTGCCCTCATCGTCACGAGGACGGCAGAACTGATCAGGGAAGTCAAGCATGTCAAGGTCATGCTCGTCGAACACAAAGTCAAGAGGGTGGTGATTGACCATCACCTCTTGTTGCTCACGCCACAGACCAATGACAGACATGCCCATAGTCCAGCCAGATGGGTTGGTAGTACTGACAGAGTCAGCATTGGCTACGTCAGCGGAACGGATGTCGGCGTAGTGAATGACACCACGGATGACACGAGGCTTGCGCAACTCGTATGGGATAGCCATGCCACGCACACCAGCACGGATGCCAGTGGTACCAGGGTCACCAAGCACAGTCATGGGCACACCAAGAGAACGACGAAAGGCTGCAGATTTGCAGGGACAAGAGAAAGAGATTAGACGCATAAGGTCCTCCATAGATAAATAGATAACAGAGCGAGGGCTGCTCCCGGAACGGGGAGCAGCCAGAGCGGTGATCACAGCAACGACACATCGACAGTGATTTGAACAAGCTCGATGCCTTCGATCTCGAAGACACCTTGCACATGAGGTCCATCTTCGTCGATGTCCAAGCCAGCCTCACTGACTTTGTCCCAGACCAACTCACTGAAGTCGTGGTAGTTCATCAGGGGATGGGTAAGAACACTACTGTAAAACGTGAAGTCACGATCGAAGGTACTGCAGTCTGTGTCGCCAGACATGGTGAGTTTGACGGTATAGTTGTAGACATAAGATTCAGTTTGATTAGACATAGTTGAAAACTCCTACTTACCCCAGCGCAGCAGGGTCCGGGCGGCAAGCCCGGCACTCTCTCACACCGAAGTAGCTATGATTAGACAATGCAACTCAGGTCCAACGAACCAACGTTGCGAAAAAAAAAAGGACACGGAGCCAGGCTGTGACACCTGACTCCGTTGAGATCCTTCTTAGTTGTTATTTGCAGAGACAAAGAAACAACCTGCAACCAGGCAGAACGATGCGAGTGCGAAGATAGCCATCACAACACCTCACAGTTCGTAAGGTATTGTGCGTGCTTGATCTTCAAGGCTGATTGAGTGACGATGTCTCGGATCAAGGTGGCCAACGGCAGAGTTATCTCCGTGCCGTCAGCCAGTGTGACCTTTTGACATGACTTGAGAAGAGCCATCTCTTCGTCACTGAAACGTACGCTGATCATTTGACTTGCCATCAGTCCTGCGCTCCTTGTCGTGCGTCGTTGATCATGTTGGTGACCATGTTTTGTCGTGTGACATGTGCAGCAATAGCGTTCTGCATGTCGGTGAATGTGTCCTCGAAGAACTTGCCTTCGTTCTCGTAGTCACCGGCCTGCTCGTACATGGTGTAACGCTCAGGGTCAAGATCCATGAGGATCAACTTGACAGCACGTGGGTCGATGATGGTGTACTCGATCTGATCAACGTATTCACCCACGCCCTTGACTATCTCCAACTGACGAGGTGTGAAGTGTGCATCAGTGTCACGCATGAGGAGACAAAGAGTATGAAGCATTTGACGCTTGCTTGCGTTGCGACCAAGACCCATGATTGAAGATGACTGAACGATTGGTTCATCACAGTCGTCGTAGTACAGATCAAACCAGAAGCCCATGGCATGGTCAAGACCATAAGCAAGGTAAGCAGATCTGCTGACTTCTTGGACAGGTGATGACCCATTGGATCTGATGTATCGAGCAGCGACACAGTCGTAGACGAGGTCTTCATACTTCTGAGGTGTCATGTCTGTGATGAGACAATTGCATGGGTGATATCGGACGGTGAATGTATCTGAGATAATACGTGACATGGTGTAAGTTCCTTTGGTTAGTGTCACAGTGTGAGATAGATAAGCAAAGACCCGGGACAGTAGCTCCAATTAGACGCTACTATCCCAGGCCAGCGAACAGGAAAAGGGGGGACGAGCCCCCCGGGGTCACATGGCTGCCTTGGCTGGCTTGGCTGCTTTGGCTTCCTTCTCTGCCTTCGCTTCTGCGACCAGGGCAACCAAGCGGTCGATGGCCTGTTGCATGGTGATGTCGGGGGCGATGTCCTTGCAACGGTTGTGCCAGATGCGGTTGACCTTGACCTGGACGTTGGGCGCGTACCCAGGCATGGACGGTGCGCCAGCGCTGTTCCATGTTGGAAGCATGGCAACGTCGAGGGCAACGTCGCCGAAGGAGACAGTCGCAGTGAAGTCGGCTGAGCGGACGTGCGGGTTCCCTTTGGCGCCTGCGCCGAAGAACCAAGAAGTACCGTCTTCGAGGACGATGGTGCGATGTGATTGTGTGATGAGTTCAGACATGGTAGTAATCTCCGATTACGGACAAAGGATGTACTCGTCACGCCAGTGCAACGAGTTATACCCTCCCCATATCCCCGTGGGTCCGGGGCGCGGAGCCCCGGTACTCTCTCCATGGGGCACCGGGGGGGTCGTCGCCCCTTTTGTTGTTTGTTGGACCATATATAAAAGGTGATTTTTCCCTGGGAATTCCGGGCTATGCCAGTTCAATCCGTTGTCGGGTGGCATACAAAAACAGCCCTGACGCTATCGCCAAGGCTGTGTCTGCAGGGGTATACCACATATACCACCTATTCTAAAGTTGTCAGGGAGTAAGTACCTATAAAAGGAATAGGCGAAGCCCGGTCAGTCCGGATTACGCCCGGTTCTGCTGACCAGCAGGAAGTCAAACAACAGCTGCTGCTTGGCTGCCTCACACAAACCCAAAGATCGTGAATACCCAGCCGATGTCTCGTCAGGACCGTAGATGCTCATGGTGCTGCTGTCGTCCGGCGACGGGTCTTTCTCGATAACCAGCAACATCGCGTTGTGTCTGCGGTGCAACTCAGTAGCGAGTTCATCGGTAGTGAAAGTCTCAATAGGTTTGATTTGCCAGTCGGTCATGCTTCGTCATCGTACTGGTTTCTGAGAACCATGCCTTTGAGACCTCGTTTGCCTCCGCATGGTCTATACCTGTTCAGATTCCAACTACTCTCCTGCTCTATCTTTACTGCGATTTGGTTTCTGGACACCGTTTGTCCGCGCACGTGGTTCTTCTTTACCCAGTCTTGCCATTGATCCCAGATTACCGAGGTTGCGACAAAGCCGTTGGGGTTTGGTGCAAAGCGAGCAGTCAGGAATGTGTCAAACGGGTTGTTAGTCTGTAGATACAGTCGGATCGCATCTTCACTTCGGCTAGGCATTGGGAACCTTTCAGAAGAAGAAGTCGCATTCTCCACTTTCTTTGCACCCTCAACCGCCCAGTTTGCGATCCCAGGCAGTTCTTCTCTAAGCTTCTGAATCAATCTCTCGTCTTCCTTGCCGTGGAACGACACATCAAACGGAAGCACTAGCATCTTGCTACTAAGGCCTTGACCTTTGTTGGGCAACCTAGGCATTTCGTTGGTTTGCATCATGGCCTTGGCGGGAATCACTACGTTACGAACCATAGATAGTCCCTTACGGTCAATGTCGATACGGTCTTGGCCTAGCACAGTTTTCAATACCTGTACGCACCGCTCACCTTCTTTACTGTCTAACTCACTGACCTCATGTACACACATGACTCGTGCAGCCTGCAGTCCATCCAGACCGAACCGGTTACTAAGGCTGTACAGGCTGACCCCGAAGTACGAGTCCAGACCCAACAGAGATTCCAAGATCTTGGCGATCGTACCTTTACCTGAACGGACCTTGCCGTACATCAAGAACCAGCGGGCATAGTCATTGTGAGGCATCATGCAGTACCCGAACCACCGCTGCAGCAACTCAATCCACTCCGGGTCGCCGCCACTCCACTGCTGTATGCAGTTCATCCACGTAGGGCACTCAGCGTCCGCCTCGTATTTGCAGGGGATTACTGACGTACTAAACCAAGTCACATCTCTAGGGGTGACATTGACGACATCTGAGACTTCTACAACAGAGTCCTCAAAGGTAATACAGCGGCTGGCGTCCATGTCTGACGGCTCTAGCCAGCAGGGCACCGTCATATGAGGCAAACGGGTCTTGGCGCACAGGGCCTCCAGCACGTTTCCGATTTTGGTTTGATCCACCCCGTACCGGACAGCAACCGGAATACCGTTTATAATCTTGGTGACGTACAGGTCTTCAAGCATGTTCCAGCAAGCATCCCGTAACCACTCACGATCCCGGAGAACCCAGCGGTGACCCTCCCAGGCATAGTGAACTCCTTGGTGGGTCCACAAACCTCGTCTGTTGTTTGGGGTAAGAAAGTACGATTGTAGTAGTGCGTTAGCAACCTTTGCGGGCTCTGCGTGCTCCACTGGGTTAGACTGAGTACCGATAGTCATAAGGACCTCCGATGGCTGAAGAAAACAAAACCGAAGAGACCACCTCTCCAGCTCCCGAACCCGCCACTTCTCCAGTGGACGAGGCGGGCAACCCTGAAAACCCTTCTGACCGTCAACAAAAAACGGGCATGGGCATCGTGCAGATTTTGGGACAACTCCAAAACATGCTTAGCGAGTCAGGGGATACAGACGCAGACTTGATGAAGGCTATCAACGCGATGATGTCATATGGCGCCCAGATGTCTGCGGGAGGCAGAACTCGGAACCCATCATTCGGGCCATTTATGGCTTCGTTTGTTAGACCTGCAGGACCTGAGAAAACTGGTATCGCTAAGGCATCACCGGAACGCATCGCAGAAAAGGCTGAAGACCGACGAGAAAGACGAGAGGCAAATCGCAATAAGCAGGCGAGATCTATCGTAGCACTAGCTTTGGAAAAGGGCAAGGGCATAAATGCGGCTATGGGTCAACTAAAGGACCGCTTTGGCGACAACTTTGCCACAACGTGGGGAAATAACAACGGCGTCCGCCAAGACGACAACGGCCAGTTCCGTGCAACTGAAGATGTGCAAGACGGTATTGTCCGAGCTGCGGGCAGAATGACGCCCGAAGACAAAGCCGCCCGCCGAGAGGGTCGACTGGCCAAGACCCAAAAGTCTCGCTTGAAGCGCATGGACGGAGCCGACGGGACTAAGCCTGACGGCAAGATCAGTCCCGAGGAAGAAGCCGCTGACCGGGCTGCACGCGATCAACGGATGAAAGATCGCATCAGCAGTCTGGAGCAGGTCGACGCAACCACCGGCGAAAAGTTCAAACCTGATACCGACGGCGACGGAGTTATCGACGACGCAGAACGCGCAGAGCAAAACCGCCGAATCGGCAACGTCGAACCTACCTACACCTCACCCCGCGACAAACAACGCAATGAAGCGTTCGAAGGCGTAGGGCTGCGGGCGCCTCGTGCTGGTGAGACAAGCGCTATGGATGTCGTCAGAACCGACTCCCAAGAAGAGCTTGATCGAAAGATCGGCCAGATCAACGAAGACTTTGCCGGTCGAGACAAAGAAGCAGCTGCGGTACGTCAACGAGCCGATCAGTTTGAGTCGCAAGTGCCTGGTGTTGTGGAACCATCGCGTGTTCCAGGGCAGTCTTTGGATATCGAAGCCGCCATGAGTCAAAAGATTGAAGACATTATGCCTTCGATCCTCGACGGTTCTATGACTTCTGAAGAAGGTGCGCGACAGCTTGTGCAACTT
>UEXM01002788.1_pt1 | contig 11950 bp, 28 predicted proteins | sample 1796661 | NCBI WGS metagenome assembly UEXM01 (sample SAMEA4772469, study PRJEB27181) | metagenome
CATGAGTATCGCAGAAGATGTGAAAGCGGGTCATGTGGTAATGGGAGTGAACGCTCCTTATACCGAATCTTAATTTATCCCATATAGACTACGGGCATTCTTACTAGATGAGTATCATAGAAGATAAAGTGTGTGAGAAGATACAGGAACGCTCTGAAGTTGGTAAGTCCAAATACGGAGTTACCATGGAGCGAACTGACTTGAACACTGTCGAATGGCTAACGCACCTACAAGAAGAATTGATGGACGCTACGGTGTACGTCGAGCGCCTGTTAGGTGACGTGAGAAAATCTTATGAAGAGATTAGCTTGGTCCGTCGAAACTTGAGTATCGTCAGGAATGCCTTAGCAAGAGGCTATCCCGATATTGAAGAAGAAATATGGAAGTTAATCGACACCTCCGAGTGAGGTAACTAGATGAGTGGAAATTCGAGTAAGAAACAGCGGATAAGAGAAATCTTGTCCACGCTTAATCGAGAAATAATAACTGCGGACACGGTGAAACAAACTTGGCTCGACAAGCATGGGTGCAGATTTTTGCCCCATGTGTTGGTGATTAAGCGAGAGATGAACAAACATCCTCGCTGGATCTCTAATGGAGAAGCCCGAGATACCGTGTACCGAAGAAGACAATAGTCTTCTACTAGATGGAAATCATTGATGAAGATGATGAAGAAGTTAAGCGACTGATGCTTAGAATCAGTAGAAAAGAAATTACACTTTGTGATAGTTGTGATGCGTTCTTTGATTACATACCACAAAAAACTACTTGTGACGAATGTAAGAAAAAGAAGTATCGTGAATACTACCAATGCCCTGAAGTAAAGGAGCGAATGCGTGAATACATGCGTGAATACAACCAACGCCCTGAAGTAAAGGCGAAGAATCGTGAATACGAACAACGCCCTGAAGTAAAGGAGCGAAGGCGTGAATACGTCCGCCGCCCTGAAGTAAAGAAGCGAAGGCGTGAATACAATCAATGCCCCGAAATAAAGGCGAAGAGGCGTGAGCGCAACTTACGCAAAAAGAAACTTCGTGAAGAAGAATGATTTCTACTAGATGAAACACATACGAATACACCGAAAGATCGTCGCACACCTTAAGGAAAATGGTGACGCGACTACTGGAGAAATTCAAGATTGGCTGAGAGAGCTAAAACCTGTAAATAACCGCGCCCGAGGCGCTGGACATATGTCGGGTCAATCTCTCAATGTCTTAGGCAATGTTTTACGGCGAAGGCCGATAGTCAAGAAAGGCTTTGACCCCAGTGCTGGGGTCAGTGGACAGGCTATTTGGGGAGTCGACGACTTCTGACTGCCAACTAGAACCACTGAGATAGCAAACATGCGCTGGAGGTCGCTACTCCGGAATGCCTTTGCGAAGCCCTTTACGGGAACTCAGAAGTTTGTGAGGCTACCTTACGCTCGTGCTTCCAGTAGGAAGATGTAGTCAGTTGCATTATTGCGCTGACGAGAGTGGTTCCTCACAAAACTAGATTACAATGGCGATAACTTCAAAAGGAAACCGAGTACGCAGCCCCAATATGCAAATTGCACGGGCATACAACCGCACTTGGGACGAGATAGAATCAATGCTCGAATCAGCAGAGGATAAGCGCCGCGAATGGCAGCTATTCTTTGAGCGAGCGAAAAAAATGAAAAACCGTGAGGCCATGAAGGAGGCCGCTAGAAATAGCAAGGCGCTTGAAGGAGTCGTCAAGACTCTAAAGTGGACTCTCGGTGAGCAAGGGGTTTCTGATCCACTGCAATGATTTAACTAGACAATTATGGGATATGAAATTATTAGGCTAGACACCAACAAAATGGTGATGGCTATAACCGACATATACGATGAAAACTACTTCAGAATAAACCTCTGGGGCATGATTAAGGCACACACTTTGGCGCTTTGGGGTATCGATGAGATAGACCTTGGCCCCGTTTTAGAAGTGGTGTCGCAGGATCCACAATCAGTGGATTCTGTGGAATACATGAGTACGTGGCAGAAGCAAATGCTGGAAACTCCGTTTGAAGAATTCCTCTATAACTTTAGAGGAGTCTTACCGGAGAAATGTAAGAAGTTCTCCGATGCACTCGGAGCTGCTTTCAGCAAGATAGACAACTCACCAGTTGCTATCGAGAGGCTAACAAGTGAGACAAACTACGAAAGAGAACTCTGCGATTTCTTGTCCAACTCCCCAAATGGAGTGTGGATAGAATGAACGAGAGCTTGCTTTACGGTTTGCTCATAGCGAATCTACTGCTCTGCTACCTCATCGGACTACGAGTCCGAGCAATCAAGCACGATGTTGAGTGTATGCACGATTTTGTGCACGCGCTTGGAGAACATCCGTTCTTTGCTGCTTTTTCCGATGCTGAGAGATTCTCTCAAGCAATGGACAAGAAGATGAAAGAAGAACATCAACGGGCTTACGACTCACAGGTTCCCGACCCATTCAAAGAATGGGATGAAGCCTGAGTCACTAGATGAAACTATCAGAAGCATATGATAAAATGGTCGCAAATGAGAACATACCAAAGGAGATAACTACTTCTGTGTTTAAGATTATGAACGACTGCTCACGAGGTAAATACACCGAACAACAAGCAATAAAAAAAGTAAAAAGATTGATGAATGCAATGCAAGCATCAGCCAACTACTTGATCAAATTGCTAGACGACTGAGCAACTAGATGAAAGAACGAGACGATAAGTTTTGGGAAGCAGTGATTAAGTACGAGAAGCTATGTACTCTCCGCCGAGAACTGGCGGGAGAAATAGAAGAAGTAAAGAGCCTCTTGTTTAAGGGGCTATGGAACAAAGAACAGCCTGACCAGGAAATTACCCGGTACTACGGCAATAAGCGCATTCGCGTGAAAGCCACCAATGGTACTACTTTTTCCATCACTGCTTTAAGAGAAAAGTTCGGAGATGAGTGGGTAAATGAACACTCGCAGAAAACCAGCTCCGGGACCATCGAGGTCAAGTACATGAAGAAAATGGGTCCGCCCAAAACTCAGTACTGATCGACTAGAATGAGTAAAAGCCCGCTATGGAAGCGGCTCGACCACACTGGGTTTGTGAAACCCAGTAACAGGATCAAAGGCAAGGTATACCTCTCTAGCAAAGGGGTGATTGGTATATGGAATGGGCGCAGATTTCACTGCGAACATGGCCGACCAAAAAATGCCTGCAAAGATTGTGGTGGAGCCGGGATCTGTGAACATGGGATACGACGAACTATTTGTAAAAAATGCAAAGGTGGTAGTATCTGTGAGCATGGCCAATTCAGACAGTTTTGCAGAAAATGCAAAGGTAGTGCTATTTGTGAGCACGGTAGACAACGGTCTCACTGCAAAGATTGTGGTGGGAAGATGATCTGCAAGCACAACATCTACCAAAATAATTGCAAAAAATGTAACGGAACCAACATATGTGAGCACAACAACCACCGCTACTCTTGTAAAGAGTGCATAGGAACTTGTGTTCACGGAAATGTGAGGACAACTTGCAGACGATGCAAAAAACTGATCTAAACTCAACTAGATGAATGAATTGTTACATTGGCCCAAGGCCAAGATAAACAAGATGGAGGGGATGCCCCTACATCACCGAATTGGATGGGGGATTACACTACTAGGCTATATCGTAATGGTATCTATACTAGTAGTAGTCTTCACGCCCATTGTATGGTTATATCGTAAAGTGATATGACGACTAGAACACTATGAGTGAATGGAAATTAACACATGGAAAAGACGACGACCCAAACGGACCCCCTACCTACTTCTCAGTAGCGGCGGGTGTGACACTGGATCCGCCGGTAAAGCAGGGAGAAATTCACGCTTTCCTGGCCGAGATGAACAGCGCCGCAGAGGTCTTCGTTAAAGAGATGGCCGCCGCAAATGAAAAAATACAACGAGTGTTGTCTTCCAGCAAAGATGAAAAAACACTAGGACAGAAAATGCGCTCTGACCGACTCATGGACTTCAAACAGGAAGCCGGGATGAGGCTCATTGTGATGCGCGACGGGCCAACCAAAAAGCCAAAAAAGAGAAAGAAAGAAACGAAAGTGAAGAGTCCAGCGGCTAGTAAGAAAACTAGCAAAGTGAAAGCTCCGATCAAGCCAAAGGCTCCCGAACCGAAGCTACCGACCCACAAGCAACTTGCTGAAAAGTACGATGCTTATACCGGTGCGCTAAGTGAAGGAGACATGAATCGAGCAGAGCTTGTGAAGCACTGTGAAGACTACCTGTTGATGCGGGCCGCCACGGTCCAAAGGAGAGGCGACCTACGGGTCACACCGAAGCAACTGATGACTTACGTTTCTGAAAAGATGCCTTCCTTCGGGATGGCATTTGGCCTGGAAGTACTGATACCTACCCTGGTGTCGGACGGATGGGTAATCTTTCAAGTCAAGGAAGGCGGTTCAGCGTATATCGTTCCCCACGGGGGCGGGACGCCTGGACATATGCCTAGTGTCCCGAGCCACCCGGTTTGGGACCGAGTCTGAACGACTAAAATTGGCTACTAGAGGTAATATGGTTAAGAAAACGACAACAGCCAAAAAATGCATATATTGTAAGGCAAAGCTTGCCCGCCCAAAAGGAAAGGGGGCTTCACCCCGATATAGTGCACAATACTGCGAGAAACACTGGGCGCTGGTCACAAGACTGCGCGCGCTCAGACAACCTTGTAGGGCTATCGAATGCAAAAACCCTGCGGACGAAGACGGATACTGCGATCCTTGCAGACCCTTCGCCGCTGATGAGAGCCCGCTCCGCCTTGATTGGTTGGAAGGAGACGGCCTGCTTGAAACAAACAGGCCTGCTTGCCAGTACACTGGTGAGAAGATTTCGAACGGAACTTATCGTTCGGACAAAGTGAACAAAGAGATCTCTGAGATCTACCACGCCCTAAACGATTAGAGCGGCGGTTAAGTTCATAAGCCTACCAATGGAGCAAAAATCACCAACAAAAGGTGATACTAGATGGATGAAAAACAGACGTCAATGAAGGAGTTCATGGAGAACTTCAAGGAGCAAGAAGCAGAAGATAAAGACCTAGTGCCAAGCGGCGAGTTCGAAAAGAGAGACACTCTCTCGACCGAGCGCGACGTGGTGTACTCAGGATACTTCATCGAAAGCTACCAAGGGGACATCGAAGGCAAGTTCGGCAAGAACACCGCCGTTCGAGTTACTTCCCCTGAAGGAACGAAACTGACCCTTTGGGTGAATGGTTACGAAGAAGAACACTTCGGACAGTTCATGACAAAGATCGAAAAGAAAGGCGCGACAGCGCTCGACGAAGATGTGAAGACAGGTGCTATCACCTTGACACCTCCGGTCAAAGTTGACTTCATGCGCTCCCAAGTGCCAAGCAAAGATGGTGATCGAAGATACAACAAGATCATGTTCATCTTGAAGGCACACGGCGAAGAAGTTCAGTACGAACTCGACTCCCTTTGAGGGGGTCCGCCAACTAGATGCAAAATAAGCTTAATGACACAGTATTCCAATGTGTATACTGTAGAAAGCGATGCACGAGTAAAGAAATAGAACTTAGTCCAAATAAGTTCATTTCGTGTTCGAACTGTGAGGCGAAGATCGCCTTGTGGCAAGAGTCGGTGGGGAAACTACGCTGACACTAGATGAGTAATAAGAATACTAACGCAATAAAAATACCCTCGGCTCTTGTGAGTCGGGCCAAGAAACTAGACATCGAAAAGATCACCCTTGAATTTTCGGGTGGTAGCGATGAAGGCTACTTGGATGTATTTTTTGAGAGGACCAAAAAATGGAAAGAGAACGAAGCTGATTCGCGGATAAACTTTCGCAACGACTTAGACGGTTGGGCGGCTGAAGCCTACCGCTATGGTGGAGCTGGAGACGGATCCAGATACGGAGACACATATGTATACGATCTGGTGAACAATACCGTGACTTGGTACGACTGGTGGCAGGACATCGTAAAGGGAGAGGAAAAGGTTGACGCCTTGGGCTCACTCTGAATCGACCGCCCTTAAATGGGGAGGTAAGCCTGAAGACTATATGGCGCTACACAACTGGCTGGATGAAACCAAACAGTATACTGGCGACTGGACGCACCGGGCACTACGACACCATTCTGCTGGAATACAGTGGGGAATCGACAAGTTCGGCGACTCCATTGTTAATTCTAATGGGAAACACGTTCCTGTGAAAATGATCCTCGAAAAACACATTACTGAAGACTGTGGGTACATACCTACGCCAAGCGAATACTTGAAACCTCTACGAGATCATCCAGAACCATGGATGCTCAGAGTAAAGAAAAAGCGAGTACAGATGCTTGAGCAGATCTGAAGTATACTAGATGACTTGTATAAACGAATACAAAGAATGGATTGAGGGAGGGGTGACTTACTACTGTGAGACACTAACTGAAGACTTTGATGGTGACAAAAAGAAAGCCTACGATTATGCTAAAAGGCATGCGACGTGGGAAGACATACCTTACCACATTGTCGGAGACCCCGATGAAAATCCCAAACTTGCGGAACTGTACGCTGCTGTCCTAGCAGAAGCAGAAAAGCAGTTTGCAGCAACTCTGCTCGGAACTTTCTGAGCAACTAGATGAGTAACGAAAGTGAAAACGACGATAAGGTGCAGTGTGACATTTGTGAAGACTACTTTGACTACGACGAAACAATTGTGGTCAATGCTAGATATTGTATATCGAACTGTATCGAATGTGTTGATCGAGAAGACTCCGAACTGAGGTACATGTATCTCAAGGACGAAGTTAGTTCTGTCAACCTTGTAGAGACACCACCGGAGGCCATACAATGATCACAAGCATATTGATTGCTTTGGTGTTCATGGTAATTATGGCCGTGATAGGCGAATATGTCCTAAACGTGTACTCTACACACATTGAACATCTGACTGATCCAGGGAAGCCTAAGACTTCTCTAGACGACGAGTGATGTACTAGATTATGAGATTGGCATTGAAAACACGCGTAAAAAGTGAGCCCCGACCCAAAGGGTTTGCGAAGCATGATCCTAGTATGGGTCCTTGAGTGCATCGTATGATTTCAATGCTGGTCGAGTCATCTACTTGGGGGAGAAGACCTCCACGCTCCACATCGTAGTATTAGTAGTGTGGCGCTCGGGGATAGGGAAAACCCCCGACAGGGTGACGGCGAACGGTCACCAACAGATGAAAGATTTAGAAAATGAATCTGAAGAAGATACGCCCGAAATGAAACTTTTGGTGGCCACAGAAAGGGCCCTCGAATTTAGACATGTGAAGAAGGAATATGATCGAGCATGGCGGAAACTGCAAGGAGCAGTTACTGTCATGCCTGATCAGTTTTTTTGGCCACTTGTTGACAAGCTTCGTGCGCAGATGATGAAGAAAGGCAACATGACCCCAGACAATTGGCTACGCCAATGTGTAGATGCTGAGAAAGCATACAGAGAACTGGTGGTCGCAGAGCGTGAAACTGTTCTGCACTGGGTGTCTTTCTACAATACGTGGCAAGCAAAGAGTCAAGAGTGGTCGAAACTGATCACTGCTAAAGCTGACCCCGAGGAGTCTTCACACCGTGGAGACGATGCTTGGGGCGACTTTGTCGATGCTTTGCCGCTACTGGGTTGGGACTTGTACCTTTACGTTGAACAGCTTAAAGATAAAACCCTAGACGAAACAAAGTTTAGGAAGCAAGTGGGTACTTACCTGCTAGCCAAGCTATCTCCGGTTGAGGAGTCCTTGGATAAAACCATGGCGCGAGCAAAGGGAATCGAAATACTTGTGAAAGACATCTTTGAAGGAGAGAATTACATTCTTTCCTCGATAAGTGACTACAATCAGAAGCGATTCTTGTATGACGCCGAAAACCCTGCCTCCGAGTGAGGCCACTAGATGAGTAACGAAAGTGAAAATGAAGAACCTGAGATAAATTGGGAATACCTAGCAATGAGGCGCAATGAGTTAGACAACTCAGAGCCCGCTAGAGTATTTTGTATGATTTGTACTCGGGAAGTTGGGTCATTTGGTGAATTCTGGGGCCGATGGCCTAAGACCGAATTCACCTGCACAGACTGCTATTGATTTAGCAACTAGATGAGTAACGAAAGAGTTGACTTAACTCAATATGACGAGAGAATAGCTAGGGCCAATGACCCATACGCCTCCCTTAATTCCCCCGATGAAGACGGGGAAGACATTGAGGTTCTTGTTGCTGAGTTGAAGAGATGTTATGAAGAGATTGATGCGCTGCGCTCTATCACCCAAGATTGGGTGAAGATAGAGACTTTTACTGATGATGGAAAAGACCTTTCTGTTGATATGGAAGATAGCGACGGTAACTGCTTTAGTGGTTATATCAATCGTGCCTCCGAGTGAGGCAACTAGATGAGTAACGAAAGAATTGACTTAGAGTATCTTCTTGAAGAAGACAGTCTCTTACAAGACCTAAACTGGTCGATTGCTCGATTTGAGCAAGTCGAGAAGTTGGTTAAAGAGATGACTGCTGAGTTGAAGAAAATGTACAAGCGTGAAGACGCTCTCGTTAGCGCAATCAAAGAATTGTGCGATAGTGAAGATAGCACAGGATGTAGCGGTGACCTAACGGTTGTCAGTCTAGACCCTATGCTGAAACTATACGAATTGACCTCCGAGTGAGGTAACTAGATGAGTAACGATATGAAAACATACGCAGGGCATGGCTTTCTAGATGACTACGAAGAAGTTCGGATCCTAGTCGATCTGAGCGTGGAAGAAATTAAGAAAGACCAGCAGACGGCGACAGGGATATTCGCAGCGAATCCGAACATTATGAAGATAGTGTTCAGAGCTAGCGACCCTATCGAAATAGAGATGGATGAAGAATCAGAAGATTCGGAATCATACGTCCTTGCCCCTGCTCCTGAAAAACATGTAAGAACTACGAATCAATTCAGTATGCGGTACGCCGATATGTCCTTTCATCGATTTGGACAAATCTACTACCGAACGCGCCCCAAACACTGGGACGCTGTCTTGGCACTCGATGTCAGGGAGATACTGGGACAATCTACGCACCGTTGATATACTGTGGTGAAAGTGGATACTAGATGAAACCTTCAAGAAAAGACCGATACCGCGCTGAGCGGATATTGATGAATCGCGTACTAACCTGCACGGATGTAACCCGACAGGAGCTACAGGATCTGCTCGCAGATCATGCTCCTGAGGTTCTGACTGGCCAATACCAAGTCAGAGCCACTCTGATAAATCTAAACAGGTGCTTTTCGTCTCTTACGGGTAGATACCTATGTATGTTCGACACTCGAACTAGGGTGTATACTGTAAGTGATGAAGCTAGAGAATTCTGCGATGAATTTTTACTTAGAAGTGACGGATCATACCGTCACCCGATCTCGATGAAACAAATGCGGGATTGGGACAAATCACTCCGTGGAATGGAGTGAGGTAACTAGATGAGTAAAATAATACTAGTGTCTGAAAACGGACTGGTAATATACTTGGGCGATAAGTCGAAGTGGAAGGAGTTTGAAGTAACTGATGAAGTCTTTGAGTTCCTAACACTAGATCCTATCGACTCTTATAGTTCAACATCGCATAAACAATGGAAACCCGTTTACGACGGAGAAGAAACTATTGCAGAAGCGTTTGGACTAGAATACCATGACTTAACAAGTCCTGCCTCCGAGTGAGGTAACTAGATGAGTAACGAAAGAATTGACTTAACTCAGTTTGAAGAGATTGAAGCCAGAATTAAACAGTGTCAGAAGGGGTTTTACCCTGCTGAAGACTTGCTTCAAGAGTTGGCGCACCATGCGCCAAGCCTTCTTGCTGAGTTGAAGAGAATGTATGAATCTGAAGATAGACTCTTAGAGTTACTTCAGGAAATCGAATACAGATACGATGTCCCTGTTAAGCAAATTGCTGCATTGATGTCAATATAACGCCTCCAAGTGAGGTAACTAGATGAGTAACGAAAGTGAAGAACCCGTAGACTTAGAAACTAAGTTGTACGAAATAATGGAGATTCTTACTGATGCTAAACACAAGCTAGAAGAACTTCCTGGAGAGCAAAAGACATACGAAGAATGGCTAGACCGCATTCACCGAAAGGTGAAAGACTCTAGCGTTGCTGTCGAATATGTTATTTGGATGATAAACAATCCTGAAGACGAAATAGAGCTATCTTGATCGACTTCAACTAGATGAGTGCCGTACCCTTGGCTTAATGGGTAGCATCTGGCTGTTATCCGCTCATCACCTAATTGAACCATCAGAGTTAATTCTCTGGTGGTTCTTTTTTTTGTTCATACACTGAGCAAGTGGATCGCTAGCCAGCGTGGAACTGTATGTGTTCCTGCTGGCCACTCTTTGACCACGTCAGAGTTCTCTTGTTTGGGTTCTGTGAGTGTGATCGTGACCATGTCGAGACCGCCAGCTGCTTTTATCTTCTCGAATAGCTCATCGGGGTCCGATAAATCCGACAAGAGAAGTCTAGCTGACACTAGACCCGTCGAGGGGTGTATGGATCCCGGTACTCGAAACATTCGCGTTAAGTCCGCAGTGATCTTGGTATCTATCGGGGAGAACCTTTCCTTTTGTTTGGAAATGAAAAGTGTTTTCAACGACTTCTCTAAACCGGCTTCAAGTTCTAGGCGACTTGCTTTCATGTCCTCACGCGCTGTGGGGCTAGAGAGCAGGTTGCCTAATTTTTTTGCCCATTTCTTGGCGACTCCCATGCTGAGTAGTCGCTGTTCGTTAGCTTTGTCTTCGTCGCCCATTAGGGCGGCTATTCTGGACAGGAAGTCGGTGTATCGTTTGTGCCAGCCTCCGCTAGACGTGCCTAAATTTATGAGGTCTACATTCTCCGCTCTTAGGTAGTCCAAGAGTGAAGTCCTGTCTGACTTGGTTAGTGGCTCGTACTGTTTGTTATCTACGGTTATGTGGAACCCCTTGGATCCGGAAAAGTCTATCACGAGGTCGTCTTCGGGGAACCCTAAGTCGTTGGTCATCATGTCCACTATCTCGGACATCACTCCACAGATTTCACACATCCAATTGTACCTGGAGCCCTCTACCTTTTGGTCTATGTCGAATACCAGGTCTGTCGAGATTAGGCCGCGCTTACTAGCCTGCCTAGGTAGTGGGTCTTGGTACTTAGAAATAGATGCAAACACACCGTATCTTTTCCTACGAACCAGATCTTGTGACAGGTGTTCTATTGTTGGGAAGTATAGATTTCTTAGCGGGACTCCTGTCTTACCCCATGGAGTGAATCCTATTTCTCTTCTCTCGATCTCGTCTATCATCACTGTGTTGTTTTCGTAGTGCTCGGTGTAGAGCTCTTCTTTGTTCATTCGCCCCACGCTCCTCGTTGCTTCTTCATCTTCTTGTATTGCGTTTCTAAAACATCGATGTACTCGCTAGCATGGTCTCTCGTCATCTCGGTGGCCCACCTATCGGGGTGAAGTATCTCGGTCTCGACGGTCTCCAATGCGTGAGCCAATCCGTTGACCACATTTGTCATGTTTCCACCGCCTATTTTGTTTGCTAAGTCTAGTGCGAACTTGACTTGTCCGGGGGTCGCCGAAGACCCTTCTCTCGGTGAGAAGGATTGTGCGGACTCGAATCCTTGTCCTGGGGCTAAAGGCGTGGGCGTGGTACTTTCTACCGCTAGTGGTTTCTGCGTTGTCTTCTTGACTATTGTTAACTTCGCTTCTCCTATCTCTATCTCTATCTTCTCTATCTCAGCCATATCGTTGACTACTGCTATCATGTCTATTATCTCTGTTAGTTCCATTGTTCATCACCACATTCCGTATGCTGGGTTCTGTACCCCATCGTATGAGACAGTCCCATCCTTGTTCCTGATCAATCCTGTTTCCCTGCTAGCTGCAAAGTATAGCATAATCCAACTAACCTCCTTCTCCCCTCTTTCGGG
>UEXM01002789.1_pt1 | contig 11947 bp, 7 predicted proteins | sample 1796661 | NCBI WGS metagenome assembly UEXM01 (sample SAMEA4772469, study PRJEB27181) | metagenome
ACTTTAATCAATCCATTGTCGATAACGGGAACCACGTTGTCCCTACTTGGGCTGACATTCTTAACCGTGCGGGACTTGGAATGGAAGTAATGCATGAGCGTAATGCTCATAACTTCCCACTTGATCTAGCAGCAGCGTCTACCACTGAGGTAGCACTGACTGCTCCTTCTATTGGATAGAACATATGCTTAAATTAATGGCCCTACAAAAGAAAGCTAAAGAAGCTGCTGTTCGTGGGGACTTTGCTGCTGCTAAAAAATATGCAGCAGAAGTACGTAAGCTTCAACAAAAGAAAAAATAGTAGTCCGTCCGTTCATCCTTCGGGACGCATGACATGAGGTGACATGGAACGGGGTCCCTCAGTTCTCTATTGGAGGATATATGCCAAACGTTGAACTTCGTCAGCGTGTGCGTGAGCAAGCCCAAGCTGCAAAACAGCAGAAGCTTGTCTACCGCGGTGTGGCTTACCTTAAAAGCCGCTAAGTAGTTCTGTCATTGGGAGGTGCAAATCCTCCCTTAGCAATTGGCATCGGCCCTCTACGGAGGATACCCTTTGCCGTCTAGACGGTGGGAATAGACCACAAAAATTTCAAGATCTTGGATAGGTTATATCAACATTTATTTTATTTAATTAGTAACAATGCCTCAACAGTCTTCAGTAAACCCCGCTCAGCTAGTCAATCTAGGCCAGCAGAATCTTGCGGGTGATAAGCGGGCTCTTTATCTTAAACTCTTTAGTGGAGAGATGTTTAAAGGGTTCCAACATAACACAATCGCACGTGATCTTGTCACGAAGCGTACACTTAAGAACGGCAAATCTTTGCAGTTCATCTACACAGGACGTATGACGTCGGAATTTCATGTACCTGGAAATAGCATTTTAGGTAACACCGATGGTGCACCTCCAGTGGCTGAGAAGACGATCACTATTGATGATCTTCTGATCAGTTCTGCCTTCGTTTATGAGCTCGATGAAACATTGGCTCATTACGAATTAAGGGGTGAAATCTCTAAGAAGATCGGCTATGCACTTGCAGAAAAGTATGACCGTTTGATCTTCCGTGCTATCGCTAAAGGTGCACGTATTGCATCTCCTGTTTCTGCTACTAACTTTGCAGAACCTGGTGGTACACAAGTTGCTGTCGGTACTGCAGAAGCTGATGCATACAACTCAGCAAAACTGATTGGTGCTTTCTACGATGCAGCCGCTGCTCTCGATGAAAAGGGAGTCAGCACTGACGGGCGTGTCGCCGTTTTGAACCCAAGACAATACTACGAATTGATCCAAGCTGTTGGTTCCAACGGCCTGGTGAATCGTGATGCTCAAGGTACTGCATTGCAGTCCGGTCAAGGCATCATCGAGATTGCTGGCATCAAGATCTACAAGTCAATGAACATCCCGTTCTTTGGCAACTACGGTGTGAAGTACGGTGGCGCTGTCACCACTCCTGGTAACACAGGTGACTTCATTGGTAGTGACACTGCGCTTGAAGATGGCGGCAGTGCAACCGGTATGAATAACAACTACGGTGAACAGAATGCTTTCGATACCACTTGTGGCCTCGTGTTCCAACGCGAAGCTGCTGGTGTTGTTGAAGCGATCGGTCCACAGGTCCAGGTGACCAGTGGAGACGTGTCTGTTCTGTACCAGGGTGATGTGATCCTTGGCCGTATGGCTATGGGTGCAGACTTCCTGAACCCTGCTGCATGCGTCGAGCTGTATGCAGGTTCTTCTGCTCCTACTGCGTTCGGTGCTACCTACCCAGCAAACGCTTAATTTTATCCAACTATGGGGATCCTTCGGGGTCCCTTTTTTTTAATTATATGACTACTCCCTCCACGATTTCACTCGATACCGAACTATCCGCAGTCAACTCAATTCTGGGGAGTATCGGTCAAGCCCCAGTCAACACTCTTGACTTCACTAACCCTGAGATTTCATTTATTCATAACCTGTTGCGTGAAGTGAACATTGATGTACAGAATGAAGGCTGGTCTTTTAACACTGAATATAACTACAAGTACTCACCAAACATTGATGGGTATTACATCATTGCTCCCAATATTATTAGGTATGATGTCACTGATGGTCAGAACATTAAGACTACAGACGTAGTTAAAAGGAATGGCCGCTTGTATGACAAGTACAACCATACCGATGTCTTTACTACTGACCTGTATTTAGACGTAGTGACTCTGTATGAGTTCAACGACCTACCGTCTGTATTCCAGCGGTACATCATTCTTCGTGCAGCAGGTCGTGCTGCCACTCAACTGGTTGCTAACCCTCAACTAGTAGAGCTACTCGGTACACAAGAGGCACAGTCACGTGCAGCTTGTATGGAATACGAATGTGATCAAGGCGATCACACCTTTATGGGTTGGCCTAATGGCACGTCCTATCAAGCATATAAACCACATCATGCACTAAGGCGCTAATGACAAGTATCACTCAAACAATTCCAAGCTTCACAGGTGGCATCTCACAGCAGCCTGATGAGCTAATGCTTCCAGGTCAGGTCAAAGATCTACTGAATGGTGTACCAGACATTACAGAAGGTCTAGTCAAACGTCCTGGTTCACGCTATCTAAATTCATTGAGTGGTGCTACAAGTACTGGTTCTTGGTTTAGTTATTATCGTGATCAATCTGAAGGTGCATATATAGGTCAGGTGCAGACTAATGGTTCAGTCAATATATGGAAAGTCAGTGATGGTTCGACAGTCTCTGTAAGTGGTAGTGCATCAGGATACCTTTCACATTCCACCAGTGCTGACCTTAAATTTCTTACTGTTGCTGACACTACGTTTGTCACTAACACTACTAAAACTGTTGAAGATATTGCTGGTCAGTTCTCACCAACAAGGGCTGCTTCTGTTTCTAGACCAGGCGAAGAATTCCAAACCTTTGTTGAATTAAGGCAAGTCTCACATGGTCGTGAATATAGTTTTGATGTAGCTAGTCCTAGTGCTAGTGAGGCATATGTTGGTGGCAGTTCTACTAGAGGTACAGTCACTGAAATCAGCCTTAAGGATCCAAATGATTCTCCCTTTTATCAACCCACAAAGACTGGCATTGTCACTGATGCTACAGGCGAACGAGTAACAATTGACAGGAATGAAAGTGTCAACAGTGGCAACAATACTTACCAAGGTTTAGATCCAGAACTGCCTTATCAAGGTACAGGAATCTTTGAGATTACTAATGCTGGTGCTGCAGGATCAGGTATGGTTGTCCGTCTAACGGTGACGGGACAAGTTAACCTCTCTAAATATGCTGGTGAAAATATTAATGGTGATGAATACGTTGCTGTCTACAATACAAACGTAGAACTTTTGAATGGCGGCAATAACTATGCAGCGGGAACCGACGTAACAGTTGTTCTTAAAAATGTTACTCATACTATTCGCATTGAAAAAGTCCAGCCAGTTAAAACTAAATTAGATCTTGGTACTTATAGACCCCACCCTACAAGCTTTGATGCCAATCATACAATTTCTGCTGATACCATTCTAGACATTGATAAAGCTAATGCTAACATTACTCCAAATGTACAGAAGATTGGCAATGGATTCTTTCTTTCTCATACCTCAGCATTTAATGTAACTACAGCACAGCCTGATCTTTGGCGTATTACATCTACTAAAGTCAACGATGTATCTGAACTTCCAAGACAATGTAAGCATGGCATGGTTGTTGAGGTTGTTAATAGTAGTGAGTCACAAGAAGATAATTTTTACTTAAAGTTTGTAGGTGAGAATAATATGGATGGTCCTGGCAAATGGGAAGAATGTCTCGGGCCAGGCCAGCTAACTAGCTTAGATCAAACTACGTTGCCAATTAAAATCCAGCGTCAGGCTAATGGTAACTTCCAAGTAAGTTATGTTACCTGGACTGATAGGCAGGTTGGTGATGGTAATACAAATCCTTTCCCTACATTTCTAGACAAAAAAATTTCACAAACTTTCTTCCACAGAAATCGTCTTGGCTTCTTGTGTGAAGACAACATTATCCTTAGTCAGGCTGATGAAATCTTTAACTTCTTTAACAACACTGCACTTGTAGTGTCTGGTAATGATCCTATTGATATTCAGTCAAGCTCTACACAACCTACTAGGTTTGTTGATTGTATAGAAACTAATACTGGTCTTCTTGTATTTGCTGAGACGCAACAGTTTATGTTGCATACTGATAGTGATTCATTGACACCTGATACAGCTAAGCTATCTAACATATCTACTTATAGGTATAGCCCTGAGACTGCTCCTATTAGTTTAGGTACCACAGTTGGCTTCCTTGATACTGCAGGTACATACTCCCGTTTCTTTGAGATGTTTGACCTCAAGCGGGAAGGTGAGCCACAGATCATTGATCAGACAAAGGTGGTGTCAAAGCTGATCCCCAACTCTGTTGATCTTATTTCTAATAGCAGAGAAAACAGTACTATTTTCCTTGCGGAAAAAGGTAGCCCCGATCTTTACTTGTATCGATACGTCATTGCTGGTAGTGAACGTATTCAAACAGCTTGGTATAAATGGACTTTACCATTTAACCTTGCCTATACGTTTGTACTGGATGATAACCTTTATCTTGTTTCCTCTAATTACAAACTACTAGAACTCAATTTACAGGATCGCAATGTCGGAACTTCAGTTGATGATTTTGTACCTGGTGTTGGTTTCTTTGGCGATGATCGTAGTTATCAGATCCACTTAGATTCTTCTGAGTTTATCACTGCTGGTTCCTATAACAGTACAGATAATACAACTACAATTAGCTGGCCTAACCGTGTTGGTACAGGAACTCCTGCTGTAGTTGATAGGGACACTGGTACGGTCTACAAATACAAGTCAGTCAATGGTAATGACTTTGTATTCCATGGTAACTTTGCCGGACAGACAGTCATCATGGGATGGCTCTTTGACTTTAATGCTTCTATCCCTAAGTTCTTTGTTCGTAAGACAGCAGGTGAAAAGACTACATCTGATCTGACTGCTTCTCTTGTCATCCAACGTATGCATCTCCATTACGGTGATGTGTCACAGGTTGATGCAAAGGTCAACCTTCGTGATAACCAGGTTGTTAGCAACGTACTAGATCAGACCCCTATGGATTGGTACAAGTCAGGTAAAGGACCATTCGTCGATAACTATTCATACACAGTACCTGTCTACCAACGTAACTCTAACTTCAGAGTTGATATTACATCTACCCATCCAGGTCCTGCCTCCCTACATTCATTGACATGGGAGGGTGATTACACTCCTATGAATCATAAACGTGTCTAAGATTATCCATCCAATAACTATGCAGGCTGCCTATGAGGTGGCCTGTAACTTACGTCCAGAAGATTACAGAGAGGTAGTGGAGGGACATGGACATGACCCAAAGCTCACTCTACCTATAGGTGCTAAACAAACAGACTCTGTTTATTTCACATCACCTACAGGAGTGATCGCTGGTGTAGCTGGTGTAGGAGACAAAGGAGAGATCTGGATGTTATGTACACCTGCCATATCTACATTTCCTATTACGTTTGCACGGGAAGCTAAACGCTATATCGAAAGCCGACCTGAAGAGTTGCTTTGGAACATAGCAGATAAACGTAATACAACACACCTCAAGCTTCTCAAGTTCTTGGGTTTTAAGTTTCTTAGGGAACTAACTCATGGACCAAACAATTTGACCTTTATAGAATTTTGCCGTGTGCGAACCCGTTAGTACAGGAGCTTTGTTGCTTGGTGGTTTGTCTGCTGGTTCATCTGCATTGGGTGCCATTGGTAGAAACCAAAGTGCACAAGCCCAAGCTGCTGCTCAAAACAGATCGATTGCTAACCAAGCAAATCAAAGAAATAGACAATATGAACTAGACAGTCTTCAAGGTATTGCTGACTATAACCAGCAAGTAATGGATGTGTCTATGCAACAAGATGAGGCATCTCTTGCTGCCATGAGAGCCTTTTCTGAAGAGGATTTAAAACTACAAGATGCTGAGGATCAGATTCGTGTGGCCCAGCAAGAAATGGCAGCCAAACGACTTGGTGTTAAAACAGCTAACGAAGGTGGTCGATCTCGTAGCTATGGTTTAAACACTATCAAAGAACAAGGTAGGTCTGAAGCACTTCTTTATTCCAATCTTGAACGTCAAACAATTGCAAGTTATAGACGTAATTTAGATACTAAGCGACAAGCCGACGCACAACGTCAGAAACTATTTACACAGGTTGCTAATCCATATCGGTCAGGACCTGCACCTAGCCAAAATGTTGAGTTTGTAAAAGGTCCTAGCAAGTTAGGACTTGTTGCTGAACTTGGTGGTGCTGTTGTAGATGGTGTCAAAACAACAATGAGTTTAACCCCTCCTACTGGATAAATAATGACAAGTTCTTTTCAAGGAATTTCAGGCGGTGGTGGTGCTTTCAATCCATCGCAGCTAGGTGAATACGCCTCAGGTATAAGGCGACAAAATGAAATCACACAGCGAGATACAAAAGCTTTTAACAACTCTGTTAATGCTAATGACAAAGCACGTATGGAGAATGCCAGACAGGCAGGATCTGATCTCATCGCTTTAGGTAAATTAGCTTCCACGCTTACTAATGAGTTAATTAAAAAGCAAGACGAAAAAAATAAAAAGGAAATGCTTAAAGGTCAGGAGGATGCTTGGCAAGAAGACAAACCTACTCCTGAAATTGATGAAGCTGAAGAACAATATGCTGCTGAAGAACAAGCACATAATGATACCTATGCTGATGCTGATCCACTTGTTAGAGAACGTGTCAAGCAAAAAAGTGCATGGTATAAACATGGCTTAGAGGTTGGTCGCTTAAAGAAAGCAGGTTCTGTTGGCTATAGCGATTATATGTTGAGTGTTCGTGACGATCAAATCCAAGTTGGTGATCGTACTATTGGTTATTCAACTGTTGATCCTTCTGAACGCAGAGCGTGGCAAACCTATCACCGTACTCAATACCTAAAGCAATTTACTGGCCTTAATGAAGGTCTCCAAAGCAAGCACCTATTTTCTGGTATGAGGAAAGTAGAGGCTGCAGATGAACTTCGTTGGAATCAAGCTGCACGATCTACTATTGATGCTAACCAAAAAACAGAAGCATCAGATAATTTATTTAACTCTTTAATTTCTGGTGATTATGATTCTGCACTTGCTTGGACTAAAACAAATCAAGGTCTATATGGCGGTGTAGGTAATGCACGTAAACAACTTGCATCAATTTTAAAACAACAAATTATTAATAGGCAGATTGATACAAAAACAGCTAATGCCTTCCTTGCTCATGAGTTCGATCATAATGGTATGGGGAGGACCACAATTGGGAAAGCCTTTGCGCGTGACTTTGGAGATCTTAAAGATACAATCTTTAATGCAAGTCGTACTGATTTAAATCAGGAGATGCAACGTCGCGCTGATATGGCATCATCTTTGGAATTACAATTTAATGATGATATGGCTGACCTTGCAGCTAATGGACAAAAAGCATCTAATGAACAGATAGAAGCTATTCGTGCTGACGCCATTGCTGATGGTATTGATCCGCAATCCCTTAGATTTCTTGATGATTATCAGACTCGTGAAGAACGTAATGATCAAGATGATATTGATCGTCTGAATTTGATTCGCTCTCGTAGTGGTAAAGGATTTCTTTCAGCAGAGGATCTACGTGGTGTGTCTTCGGCAGTAGCACTTCAATTTGCAGGAGCTGTTAAAGAAGACGAGTCTATTGCTAATGCACCTTCTGAATTTAAGACTGAAGCTGACAAGCGTATTACTGGTCAGGTCTCTGATTTCTATAATTACACTGAAGGAAAGAATCGACCTTCAGGTGGCATGGAAACCTATGAAACTGTTTTAACTCGCAGTAAGCAAGCATATGATCGTTACTTTGCCGCCAATATCCGTACTGGTAAATACAGCCAGCAAGAGGCTCACGAGCTAGCTATTCAGCGTGTACGGGATAATGTCAAAGCAGGATCTTATACAGTTGCTCCTTCAGTTACTGCTAATACATTACAGCAAGAAAGATTAAATCTCGCTCGACGTGACCTTAAGGCCAATCCAAATGCTGTTAATACACAGATTCTTTCTGGTACTCAAGATGATCTTGTTAAGCTAGAAGAGTTTCAACAGACTGGTCGTGGAAGTATTCCAGAAATCTATCATCTACTAGCTGACGGTACACCATTTACAGCTTGGGATATTGCCAACAATCAACTACGTGCTGCTGGTAAACCGACACTTCTTAAGCCACCGGTAGAGCAAGCTGTTGGTGTACAAGAACCGTGGGTTAAAAAATTACTCAACTTCCATAACACTCCAAGTCGTACCTATCGTGCTTTATCTGCTATGGGACTGTATGACAATGAATGGACTTATGAAGCCTTAGGTAGTGTTGAATCACGTGCTCATGGTGGTAAGGATGCTTATAACCTTGGTGGTTCTGATAATGGGTATACTGCTCATGATCCCGGTAATAGTGCAACAGATAACAGGTTTGGTAAACCAATCAGTGCTATGCCTATTGGTGAGCTAATTAGTTTAGGTCAACAGGGAAAGATCTTTGCTGCTGGTGAATTTCAGTTTATACCTAACACATTACGTGAAGTCTATGGACTCCTTGCGTCTGAAGGTTTAGTTGATGAAAATACTATCTTTGATCAGCGCACTCAACGTATGTTTGTTGTACGGCGTTGGCAGCAACGTATCGCATGGGGACAGGGTGATGTAGCTGGACTGATTAGTGAGTGGCGTGGAGCTAAGTTTCTCAGTGCTAACGAGCAAAGCCAGTTAGTTACAACGCTTTCACAGATGGCACAGAATGAACCAATGCTTGAACGACGCAACATCACTGCAGGTGTGCTTAATTAATTACTACGGTAACTATGGAACGTGACTTAGATCCGTCAGGTTTTGATACAGATTTTTTGTCAAATCAAATTGACATTAATGAAGAGGATATTCTGCGACGAGAAGCGGCTGAGCGGGAAGAGGAAGAACGGTTAGCCAAGGCTGACTATGAAGCTCGACTTGCAGAAGCCCAAAACGAAATTACAAGTGAGGATGCTGCTGGTTCCTTTAACCAGCGTACAGCTCCTCAGCCTGTTAATCCTAATGCCTTTATGGCACAGCAGGATGTAAACCAACAACTGAAAGATCCTAGTCAGTTTGGTCCAGGTGAAAATGTTATTGAACTTAGGAATGCCATCGCTAAAGGTGGTCTAGATGCAATTAGGTCTGGCATGACTGCACCTGAACGTTTGTTCGATGCAGCTCGTGGTGAAGAAATTGGTGCTGAAGGCTATGAGCCTGAATGGAATCCAATGAAAGACACCCCATCTCCTTTTGTTAAAACTTGGTGGGGTAAAATTGCAGAAGATATTACTCATTATGGATCCTTTGGTCTTGGATTAGTAATCGGCACTGGCGGAGCTATTGCTAGTGCAGGTGCCATCGGAACAGGCATGACAGCGGCTGGCCTTGCTGCTTTGTTATCTGATAAGCATGATGGAGATAATCTATCAGGTGAGGTTGTTAAAAGAGTTCCAGAAATGGACTTTATTTTAGGACCAATTGCTACTAAAGATAGTGATCACCCTCTTCTTAAAAAGTTTAAACATGTTGTCGAGGAGATGGGTCTTGCTGGTACCTTTGACAAAATCCTTGGTAAGTTATTTGGAGAAGATGGTGCGGTAAAGGCACTGGCTAGGCGTCAAAATCAAGAAGAACAAGTTATTGAAAAAGGTAAGATTGAACTTGCTCAGTCTATGCAAGAGGTTGAAGTCAGGGATATTTCTGGTGTCAACCAACTTGATAGTGCAGACCCGAGACTAGAGGCTTCTGTTGAACCTGTAGAGGTTCGTGACATCACAGATGTTCCACGGCTTCCTCCTGAAGGTGGCATACCTACACCAAAGGTTCGTATGCGTGGTCATTTAAATAAACCTATTGCTGATCCTTGGCAGGGTGCACCTAACAGTACAAACACTCCATTTGATATTCATAAGCAACTTAACAAGATTGATGCTGATCCATCAGCTAGGTCTGGCTCTACTGATTCAGTCATGACTCCAGCGCAAGCTGAACGTATGGCAACTGAAAGTGGTCTTACTGAAAAGTTCTTGCGCGATAAAGCTAAAGAATTAGTTGGTGACTATAGGTATCAACAGATGCTTAAAGAAGCGAAAGCAAATAATAAAACATTTAAAGAAGTCTTTGAGCCTGCATATAAACGCATGCAAGAAGTTATGGGTCGGAATGCAACATCAGTAGATTCAGATGATTTCTGGAAACCCATTTTAGATGATATTACTTTCCGTACTGGTGGTAAGGAATCTATGGAGGCATGGTCTATGGAGAATGTCATTGCTGCTGATCTTGTTAATGCTTCACTCTTTAAACAACTTCGCGACTTGTCTATTGGTGCTCGTGAGCTATTCAATATTGCTGATATTGCAGACACAGACGGTCCTATGAAGACTATTACTGATCGTCTTATTGTTGGCATGTCTAATGTAAAGCGATCCCGTTATTTAATCTCTAGTGAGTTTAGAAAGCTTCAAGGTCCTAAAGGTGCGAAGCGTGCTGCTGATGCGTTAAACAAAATTGAGGAAGATACTAGAAATTCCATTCAGATGGCAATGACTCTTGTCGGCAAAGACGGCAATGAAGAGCTATTGCAAGGTTTGATTGAAGCATTTTCTATGTCTAACAAGATCCACAACTGGACTGACCTTGATAAATTTATGCGTACCAAGCTGCGCTCTGTAAACAACAACAGTGTTGTTTTACGTGAGCTATCTGGTGTCATGATTAATAGCATCCTTAGTGGTGTTGCTACTCCAATACGAGCTATTGCTGGTACTGGCATTGTTGGTTATCTGCAGCCTATGGGTCGTGCACTAGGTTCTCTTGCACGTCTTGATATTGATAACGCACGTGCAAACTTTGCTGCAATGAATGCTTTTACTAATATGGTGCCTGAAGCATTTGAAGTGTTTAGAACTCAACTTGATTCATATTGGTCAGGCGATGTAGCCAACATGCGTACAAGGTTTACCGACACTAATAAGTTCGATGAGTCTTGGGAAGCTTTAGGTAAGTGGACTCAACAACGTGGATCTAATGGTGACAAAGCTGCTTATGCAGTTGCGAATATGGCTCGTGGTTTAAATGACAATAAAATGTTGTCATGGTCACCACGTGTTATGGCCGCTACTGATGATACTTATAAGTTCATTATGGCTAGAGCACGGGCACGGGAAAAAGCATATCGACAAGCTTTTGAAATGAAGCGGTCTGGTGACATTATGGACATCCGTCCTGATGACATTAAAAATCTGGAATCTAAATTCTACAACCAACTTCTTGATGAGTCAGGTAATATTGATTTAGATAAGGATGAATTCCTTAAGGCATCGTTTAAAGAAGCTACTTTAACAAAAGAACTCTCTGGTTTTTCTGCTGCTCTAGACAATGTATTTAATCAATTTCCATTGGTTAAACCTTTTTATTTATTTGCTAGGACAGGTGTTAACGGTTTAAACCTTACTTTTAAAAACAGTCCAGTAATGGGACTCCTGCATAAAAAAAACCTTGACATCATGTTTGCTGACCCAGATAATCTGGATTCAGTCCTTAAATATGGTATTGAAACAGCGGCTGATCTAAAGAATGCTAGGTCTGAAATTGTAGGTCAACAAATTATTGGTAACTCTGTTGTCTTTATGGGTATGCAAAAATATCAAAATGGAGAACTTACTGGTAATGGTCCGCAGGATCGTGCTGTTCGTGAAAATTGGATTAAGGCTGGATGGCAACCTAGATCTATCAAAATTGGTGGTGCATGGGTTAGTTATGACTTGTTTGAACCTTTCGCCATGATGCTTTCAACGATGGCTGATATTGGCGACAACAATGATCTTATGGGTGAAG
>UEXM01002061.1_pt1 | contig 11945 bp, 23 predicted proteins | sample 1796661 | NCBI WGS metagenome assembly UEXM01 (sample SAMEA4772469, study PRJEB27181) | metagenome
CTGGAAGCTTGTTAACGTAGTCACGCTCAACACTGAAGCCTACGCCTGTACCGCATAACAGAATGTACATAAGCTCGTCAAAGGAGCGAGGGCTGTCAATAGGTAGATAAGAACAGTTAAAACCCGCCACGTTGTCACGGTGTAGAGCTGCTCCTGCTGTCATAAGACAACGCATAGAAGGCATTACTTCTTGTCTAGTAATAGATTCAAACAACTCTTCAGCTTCTGAATCACCAAGCTGATTACGCTCTACAAAGAAAGCAAGATAACGATTAACTGTTTCTCCCCACTCTTCACGGCGCTTCTCTTCATCCATGTAACGTGCATATCTACTCTTGTGTATGTATTGTTGATACTGATCCATCATTTAACAGCTCCTCATCTGCGTCTATCTTTCTTAGTTCTTCTAAGCGAATGCTTTTAAAGTTTTTGTTTTCTTTTGTAATCTTACCTTTGCGTTTCTTATGGTAGTTGTCCCTGCGTTCAGATTTCCGGTCAACGTAATTCTTATCCATCTTGTTCCAAAACCTTTAATAACTTATCTTCGTACCACGCGGCCTTTCTTAGATCCTCCGTTCCGTTTTTGTACGGATAGCGCCAGCGATACTTCAGACTGTTTCCGCGTAAATAGCCAACAAACTCTTCGTGGCTTAACATGGCGCGGATTCCGTCTATACATTCAATATCTCCGTTGTTGTAGTGTTTAGGTTTATTTACAGAGTCCCATTCTTCGGGCGTTGCATCATTTAATCTTTTTCTAGTACGCTGCTTCATTTCAGTCTTCTCCGTAATTTGTGTAAGGCTCATTGTATTCTCCTATTTTATCATTACGCCTTTTAAATTCTTCAGTTTTTTTTGCTTTAACATCAATCCAAGAGTCAGGTAATGTCTCTTCACTGAACCATCGAAACCCGTTAGCTTCTGCCCACTCAGCATGAGATCGCTTAGTACCATCCTTACGTCTTTTAGCTCCGGGCATTGGGGCTGATGGTTTAGCAAATAAGAATACCAGTTCTACGTTATCAGGTAAAGTCTTTTTTACCCAAATATATTTACTGTATTCTGCAAAATCCCAGAAGCGTCCTTTAGCCTCAAGTAAAATTTTCTTAGATCTTATGGTTTTTACAAAGTCTGGTTCATAGGTATGCTCTATAATATAGTCTATTTTAGAATCGTGATGTTTCCAACGCTTTAAAATAGACTCATGTAGTACTGCCTCCCATATTGAATCATACCCTTTATGCTTTAAGTTAGGCCGTTTAACTCTGGGCTTTCTATATCCTTTTTTAACTGTCAATGTATTGTCCTATCAGGTACTACAAGCTCTTGATCTAATAATTCTTTTAAAGCTATCAGCATATCCACAGGGATTACGCTGGATTCGCTCATTATAATATTAGCCATATCAACAATTAAGATTTCTATTAGTACATTATACATCGACCATATTCCTGTTAACGTCCTTGATAGGTACGCCTAGACGCACATGTTTTTTAATTTTTTTCCTAATACCTTTAGGAGAAGCTTTAGAAAGTCTTGATCCTCTGTCATAGTAATACTGCTGCTTAGGTATGAAATCTTGTATGTTCTTCTTTGTAATTTTTTCTATTTCCGATGAAGGAAGTTGATCCGCTAACCATTCAGTAAAAATTTCAAGAGAGCGGTGATTAATTTTTTTCATTTTTTTGCTGTTCATATTTCCTCTACTTTAGGCAATACCTTTACTTCAGTTAAATACATAGGGCCTTTGGCATATTTAAAAGTCCTGAGACCCTTCCCATCGTTAGCATCTTTATAGCACTCATATTTAAAACTACAAAATGTACACTGCTTAGGAAGCTTCATGTTTCCTTTAGCTCCTTCAGGTACGGGACTGTAACATCTTTCAGGCGGCTCTTCTTTATCTAAATCTCTTTTTAAATTATCAATGAGAATAGAAGCATTAGGTTTTTCTAGCTCTTCTGGCTGATAAAAACACAGCTCTCCTGATTCTTTAGAGATCACCAAGAAGCCCCCATCTTCCGTTTGCTCTGCTTCCTCATAAGATGCAAGCTGCGCTAAGTATCCAAAAGGATCGTCTTGAGATAGGTTACCTGCCTCAAATTTTCTGAACCCAAAACCTGAAGCTGATTTAACATCCACCACTTCACCATTTATTTTACAATCAATGTGGCCTTTAACGCCATTGACAGTAACTTCCTTCTGTTCATCAGTTACTTTATAGCCAGCCATACGGACTAACATAAGCACCAACGCCTCTAACACATGGCCGTATAAAAATCTTATATGGTTGTGCGGCTCAAACGAAGGAACCTTTAACATTTGTTTTTCATACCATAGCTGCCTAGCGGGTTTGCCCACATTAGACATACGAATAGAAAACTTATTGTTATGTCCTGAAGGTCTGGCCCAAGCAGTTAAAGCTTCTCGCAGGTCTTCAACGGTTTTGTTTATATTCTCATCTGACAAGCTTAGAGCGCCTCTAGAATCTAGAGGCTTTAAAGTCTTATAAATATCTTCGACTAGATTATCTAAGTTGTTAGAGGTCAAGGGAGAGTTGACCATTTGTTTGCTCCTCAAGTTTTTTTTCTATTGTAGGGATCGACTCTAAAATTTTAACAAGATCTTTTAGAGGCAGCTTAAACCACTCTCCAGAATACTCTTGTGCTTTTTTAAGAGCGTGTGTGTGTGCTGTTTTTTCTGCTTTGTTTCTGTCGTTTACATATACCTTATGCTCTACTTTATAATCCCTGAGAGGGCTGCTAGTATTATAAGATTTACAGCGATCATCAGCATCAACAGCTTTCCCTACTTTGTACCAGCCTTCCCAAGCGGGGTTGCTTATAATATATACATGGCCCTCTTTCCTAGTAGCGTAAGTTCCTAAGCTAGAGAACGCAGCATCTTCAAAAGACTTATACCTTCCGGGCTTATGTAAAGCATGTTTTTTAGAAATGTGTTGTCCATCTAAATACATCCTTCTATCGTCGCGTTTCTTTACTGCTTCAGGATTGTCTTTATAATAAAAAGGCCTACCTGTTTGCGGGTTAATGTGTCTCACTCCAATTACCTCCTATGTTGTACTCCCCATCTAACGGGCAGTTCATTTTAAAGTGAAGACCTGTTTCTACTATAGCCTCCACACCTAGGCGACCAACTAAATCAGCCTGATCTTCGACCACCTCTAGCTGCCATTCATCATGTACATTGGCAACAAAGTTAGCGTTCAGTTGTTTTATTTTTTCTTGAAATATAATCATTGCCTGTTTCATAACAATGGCTCCAGCCCCTTGAAGCAAAGTATTTAAAGCACTGTGTTCGCTTCTTACAAAAAGCTTACGACCGTCTAGTCCTTTGAGGTATCCTTTTGCCGCTTCTCTCGACACGCTAGTTCTAAGAGATTTAAGTGATGGTAGATTATTGAGGAATGATTGCTTAAGTCTTGCTCCATCTTTTTTAGTTCCTCTAACCACTGCTCCAATTTTAGCATCTCCTGCTCCGTATAAGAAGGCATAGATGAAAGTTTTTGCCTGATTTCTTGATTTAAGTCCAGCAAGTTTTTGATTAGTGGTGTGTATATCTCCGTTAATGATTTCATTTGTGTAGTCCTTATCATTCATGTAGTGAGCAAGCATACGCAACTCCAAACCACTAGCGTCAATGCCTACCAGTTTATACCCTTCGGGTACTGTCCAACAAGATCGACACTCTGCCCCATACTCTGAGCCTGAGTTAGGTATCTGAGCCATGTTAGGGCTGCGGTGTGTCATACGTCCTGTAATAGTTCCGTTATGATTTACAAACCCATGCACTCTGCCTGTATCCTGATTGACTTCTTTGAACCAAGACACTAACTGAGAGATCCGTTTTCCCAGCATTAGATATTTTGAAATCAATAAAGCTTGGGGAATATCTTTTGCTTTATTCAAAGTACCTTCATCAATAATAGGCTGTCCAGTGGGTGTAAAATGGGAAGGCACCCAACCAATGTTAATCAGTCTTTCTCCTATTTGTTTACGAGAGTTTAGATTAAAGTCATCCTCTACTTGAAAATGTAACAGGCTATCAGGCCCGTTGTTTTCAAAGTACTCATACTCAGCTTCAGTAAGTTTCCTTGAATATACTTCATCTTCTGAACTGGCTGTACCTAGTTTAGATAACGCTCCTGATTTAGTATATTTAGGTGTAATGGTAAACTCTTTAGGTGGGTGTCCTAGAGAGGACATTACTTCCTGTTCAATCTCTTGCTGCTTGATGTTCAACTCTTCCAGCAAATCACTGGCTTTGTCTTGGTCAAGTAAGAAACCGTACTGTCTCTGACGATTAAGTATCTCAGCAACATTATGCTCTAGTTGGACGCTTCTCATCGTGAAGCCTATGCTTTCTTTTTTCAAAGCCTGATAGACTCTAAAGTTTAGTAGTACATCTTGAGCGCAGTAATCCAGCATTTCTTGAGAGTACGTATCGTATTCTTCAAAGTCTATTTTAGGACATCCTAAGTGATACCCCCATCTTTCAAGCCCGTGATTACCTTCTCTTACAGGATTGAATAAGCGGGACAAAACTAAAGTGTCTACTATTTTCTTGTCAAATAAGTCGATACCTTTAAGATTTTTTAATACGGGCATATCAAAACAAAGTATATTATGCCCAATAAGTTTTTCTGCCTGTATCAGTTTATCTATCCCAGTATCCAGCTCTTCCGGGCCATAATTAAACTGCTCTCCAGTGTCTGAATCTATAATAGACATGCACCAAATATTGTCAGGGTCTAGTCCGTCCGTTTCAATATCAAATACTAAGGCACTCATATAATATCCTCTTCAAAGTCTTCTTTAGATAACTCCACTTCTTTAAGTCTACCTGTGTCTCTCTGATATAGCAAGTGTGTAGCCATTCCTACGTCACCAGTATACCTAGACTTTAGTACCCTCATGTGTGTTGTATTTGCCTCTTGCGGATCTTCAGACTGCTGGTCACGTTCAAGAGCAATAACACAATCACTTAACTGGGCGATGCTTTGTGATCCTCGTAAGTGGCTCAATGATACAGTAATACCGTTTTCATGGCCTCTATTACCTTCCACTCTACGGAGGTGAGATACTAGAATCATACCTACGCCCGTCTCCTCAACCAACTTCCGCAGCCTCATCATAATATTATCAATACCACTACGCTCGTCTCCCGATTGTAAAGAGGACAACAGCATGTGTAAATGATCTACAACTATCCAGCGGCACTCACACCCAATTATCATGTACCTTAGCTTGCTTAAAATATCGTCAAAATCATTAGCCCCGAAGTGTGCATGAATCCAAATTCGATCTTTATTAACTCCATTTAAATAGCTGTCAGAAAGTTCTGCGTATCTTTCTTTTCCATACGCATCCCTTTCTTCGTCTATATATAAACGAGTGTTAGCTTCGATAGATAAGATACCATCTGCTGTACGTGTCCAGTCCTCTTCAAGAGCTAAGATACCTACATTATCTTTGGTATTTCCTATGAGCCAATGCTCTAGTTCTCTGGTGATGCTAGACTTTCCTAGTCCTGTACCGCCTGTCAAAAGCAAAAGCTCTCCTTGTCGCATACCATATAACTTAGTATTTAAACCTTCCCAAGGATAAGGAATACATTCTTTACGTTCACGGTGTTTTAGTTTGTCTAGGTTGTCAGATAAGTTCATTACTCCTGACGGCGTGTATGTCTTAGCTGCCCACCATGCTGTAACATATAAGCCCTGCTTGAATTGCTTGAGCATATCATTAGCATCTTTATACTCATCAGGCATATTAACTATCTTAGCCTTGCCCGGAGTTAATAGCTTGGCTACCTTCCTTGCAGCTTCTCTTCCGGGTTGATCATTATCAAAGTTTATGACAACCGTATCAAAGTTTTCTAAAAATTGTAGTGAGTTTTTAAAGTCTTTAACTGCACCACCCGCACCGTTTTTTAATGATACGACAGGCCATTTAGATCCTAGTAATTCATAAGCAGCCATAGCATCGCATTCGCCTTCTGTAACTGTTATGTATTTACCTTTGTCCTGAAAGATCTGTTCGCCAAAAAGACCTGTACCTGCTGACGTTCCCTTCCAAGAAAACATTTTATTCTGATCACGTACTTTGTATCCAGCAATTTCATTGGCTACATAGTAAGGATAAGAGTGCTGTATTATTTTACCTCCTTGTTCTTTTGCTTTAACACCATATTTTTTAGCGGTAGCCAGCCCAATACTCCTATCTGTAAGCTCTTTAAAATCTCCAGAAGATTGCGGAGATGGTAGGGGCGCATTTGTTTTTACTACTTCTTTCATAGCAACCACGTTTTTAGTTTCCTCATCGTAATTTTTATACCATTTTCTACAGTTAAAGCAGATTGCGCTGCCGTTATCGTTAATGGAAACAGGATCACTGCCTCCACACTCTATACAAGGTTGGTGATACTTTACGAATCCCATCATTATTTCCTTAAGTTATAATAAAATAAGGGGGCTTTACACCCCCTGTTGTTTACTCCTCCTCTTGTTCCTCCTCTTCTATTAAAGCATCAGGATCTAAGTTGTCTATCATTGCTTTTTGATAAGTATTGGCTGCTGCTTGTAATACATCAATGCGTTTAGAAAGACTTTGAACTTCAGTCTGAATTTCAGCTATATAGTTAAACGCAACCTTTGCGGTATCATTTAACTTTTCGACATCATACAAACCATCGTCAGTTTTAAATGTAAATTGTGTCATAGGTCATCTATCTCCTCATCAATTTCAATATCGAAGTCTTCGCTGACTCCACCATATTCTACAAGATCAAGCACTTGCATTTTCATGAAGTCTAATCCTTGAAAAGTTGTCCCTTTGTAATCAGAAGTCCATTCTTTATACATAACTTTTACTCTAGAACCGTTACCTACATTAACATTGATAGGTTGTTTAGCCCTATCAAGTAACTGAGGCGCTTCATTGATGCGTCCTTTTGCACCGTTGACCTTACGTTTAATTACAATTGCAGGGCCTTCATTCATTTCTTTAATGGTAAAGCCACGATCTTTAAAGTCTTGTGCTACATCATCAGGCACGACTAAATTTACAGTATAGACTGGCTCATAATTCACATTGGGTGTTAATACTGAGGCCCAATAAGCTGTTCCTTCTACTACTGGCATACTATATACTCCTATAAGTTTATGTTTTTAAAGTTTACTACGGTCACACAGTTTGGTAGTGCCTCCTAACACTACTGTCTTAATAATTCTTCCAGAAACATGGGGAAAAGATGGATCATATCCGACTCGTTGAGCGGTGTCAACTCCCCTGTTGCTTCCATTACTTCACGTTTGCAAAAATCTACAAACTGTTCTTTTACTTTATTGTCTGGCAATGCCGTACCCAGTATCATAACAAAAATTCTAGACCAGCCATCATCAACAGAAATATAAAACTCTGACATGCCTTCTATCCAACCTTCTTCATCTGCGGTCATACCTTTTCTCCTGTTAAATCTCCAGTGAGTATAACATCATCACCCCAACAAAAGATAGTAACTCTCTCGCCTTTGTCGTCTTCAATTATAATATCCCAAGTGTCTCTAGACTGTGTGTCGCTCGCCAAAGACTTTTTGATTTTAATTGTAGCAGTATTGTGTACAAAAATATTTGTTCCTATTGACATAACGCTCTCCATGAGTATTTAAGTTGGGGACATTTTCTAAATTCATCATCAATCATTCTAGCTAATTGACGACATTCGTACTGAGCATCCTTACTAGACCTCAGCTTAACTACCCTAGCAAATGCAGCTAACGAGCCAGTCCAAATCCATTCAGTCATCATAGACTGAGGAAGAATCATACGTGCTTGTTCAGGGGCAACACCAGCTGCTAACATGTTTTCGTAAGTAGTTTTAATTCTAGTAATTAAATCCCAGTACTTGTCATCAAATCTTATTTCATCGTGGTCTGTAAATGTTTCATCAAGTGAACCTTGTTTCTTATCTGGCGCACGTTTTCTCCAACCTTCAGGAGCGTGAAACTCTGGCTCGCTATCTACATACCTTCGGCTGACCTCATTCCAAACCAAGCCCGTCTGATGCTTAACCAACTGCCTAGCAGTAAATACCGGAGCTTTAATTCTAAACTGAGCCTGTACATGACCGAAGGGTGTCCAATGATCATGCTCTGCTAAGTATTTAATAAGACCTTTATCTTTATCTTTAAACTGTGTCGATATTTTATCAAACGAAACCCTTGCGCTGTTAACAACAGTTAAGTCCCCGCCCATAAGATCTATCATTTCTACTTTCATAAAGCTACTCCTGCCATAAAGAATACAAATACTATTATAACACAGGAGTATAGAGCAATCCACTCCTGCCTTGTTAAATTTCCTTCTAAAACATCTACAATACAGCCCCTAATTAAAGAGGTCAATCTGGCTAAGATGTTTCTGCCTTTGTTTAGCAATAAACGCATGTGATTCTCCTTCAGGTAGTATGTATTTTAAAACAGTTTCAAAGCATTCAACTCTCCACTCATCTTTCATAAGCTCTGCTTCATCGTCACGATTATCAGAATCATACCCATGTAGTGTTTCAAGTAATGCGACATAGGATTCTTTAACGAACTCTATGCCGATTGTTTCTACTGTGTCCCAGTCTATATCAAATTTCATTTTCATTCTCCTTAATCTTTACTAGAAACGGCATGATTAAATCTACAGCTTCATCCAAAGCACATTTGTATCCAAATATATAGTCCTCAGGATAACCACTTAGGTTAAGTTCTTTAAGTTCCATCAACTCCCATATTAAATCTTTCTTATTCATCCGTTCACCAGTTCATCTTTTATAGTTAACTCCACAGTTACATCACCGTCAGGGTAAAACGCATACACTGTAAGAAGGGAATCTCTTAGGTTTAGTATTTCTCTGAGATGTTCTTCGGGGTCGTTGTAATCCCTGAAAGTAGTGAAACAAGCGAGCATTCTTTTCTCATTTGAAACTTTATAAACGCCGTCTATACAAATATAGTCCTTTGCGTAAGCCTGAAGAATAAAGTCTGCATCTAAGTCAATCTTTGCTGTGTCTCTTTTTAAAGCCATGCTGGTATCTCCCTGTTTGTCCAACGCATATAAAATATATTCATAAAGCAATTAACTCCTTTATTTCATTTGTCATCATTGTAAAATCCTTGAAATTAATATCGCAAAAACTAGATCCCTCAACCATCTGAACCGTGGCTCCCTCCTCTAAAAATATTTCTGAGTTGCCGATAATGCAGAGAACGCCTTGATCACCATCTGTATAGACACACTTGATGTCTTCATCGTTATCAAACTCAAAGGTATGATTGAAGTTTATAATATAGTCAGAACCTTTCATTGATTGCGTCCAATCTATAAACTCAGGGACAGTTTTGTTGACTATAGCGGCAGCTTGTTTAACTGATATGGTCATGCTGCATCCTTAAAGTTATTAATAACTGTTTGACGTACATTCTCGCCACGCTTGTAAGAGATCGACGCAATATTAACTTGTGAAGACTCTCTTGCTGCTGGAGCATGAGTAGACCAATCAGTCATTACATTATAAACAGACCATTGATTACTACCTAACACCGAACGGTAATGTTCTGTCCAACGACTCCACATATAAACTAAAGCAGTGTTTTTATAAATCTTAGACTGCAATAACATTTCGCTAACAGTTGAAGTTGGATACTCTGCAAGCCACTTGAATACTGTAGTAGCGTTCGCTGCCTTAGCAAACATACAGAAGGCCTGTAAATCATTAAGCTTTACGTTAGACCAGTCATGCCACATGTTTACTTCTTTGGCAAACACTTCTACTGATTTAGATATCAGTGAGGCTCCATGATCAATGTCAAGTTTTTTAGTATGCCTAGCTCTATAAACATTAGCAGCACCGCTGATGAATATTTGTTTATTCATACAGGCTGATTGATGCCCACCAAGGCTACATATAAAAGGCCAAACACCATTGAGACTAGACACAGTTAGAAGATCTAAAGATACTGAATCTCCATCTGGTGTCAGTATTTTTTCATCGGGTAGGCTATGCCTAACAAAACACATTGAGCCGTTATAAGATACTTGGATATTTTCTTGCATGCCGTTTGTATTTAATGAAGACCTTGCAATTGTATTGCGTTGGTTATCAATCATACGTTTGTATGAAAGCTCATAAAGATCTGAATACCTTGAGCCATGTACACCAAGCTCCTCTCCAGTATCTGTACGAAAAATAACATGCTTGCTAGATTCAGATAGTTTACCCTCACTGTCAAAATAAACTAAAGGGGCCTGATCAATTTCAAAATCAGCAGGTCCATAGCCTTTGTCATTAAACTTTGTCGCATTACTAAATAAACTAATTACATTTTCCATGTTGTTTACTTCCTTTCAGTTTTAAAATTAAGCAGCGTTCGACTGCTGGACAAACTTTGCCACACCAGAACCACCGTGTCAAGCCACCAGTTTAAGTGATGCAGGGTTGGCAAAGAAATTGTAAGGGGTCATGTCAATACTTCTTTGTAGTTTGTTTGATCCCTTTCTAGTTAGCGTACCAATAGAACCGTCAGGATCTTTAAACCTTAGATCATGCTTGTCCATATTGATTAGGCTATGTGTTACTCCATCGATTATAAGTTTATCTGGTCTTTTAAATTCTCCTTTACATTCCTTAGTGTTTAATGCAATAGCCGTGTTGATACCTAAGCTAACTGCCCTTTTGGTAAACTCAATAGACTGCAAGTTATTAAACGATGCAGAATAAGTGAGATGATAATTCGGTAGGTCGTTTTTAATAATCCTCTTCAAAACCTTAGAATAATCGTAGAATTGTATGTTAGGCAATGAGCCAATAAGATCTGACCAGTCTATATCAGACGTACCATTTAAACGAATACAGTATTTATTTTTCTCGTTTTTCAAGATCTCAGTTCTTAGCCTGTCTTTAAAACCGTCAGGATCTTGTAAGTATTGTACAGTCCTTCGAGCCATTGCTAACTGGGCGTTGTTCATACCTAACCTACCAGATGATTTAAGACAAGGATCTTTGCAACCAGATAACTCAGCCATCGGACATAAAGTTTTAGCAGCGACATGATCAGAGGGTTGCAAGTACAAGATTCCTGTGGTATACTCTAATTCTTTATAGCCTTTAAAGATCTTATAAGAATTATTAAAACCTAATAAGTTATAATTATTATTATAAAGATAATCTTTAAAGTCTTTATAGTTTGTAGAGTCTTTAAAGACTTTAGAGATCTTTAAAGAGTTTATATTATTCATAAGCCTAGCTCCCTTTTTAACCACATTACATTAACTATGAACATACCCATCAGATTCAATTGCAAGCCACATAGAACTCCATTTAACAACAACGGCACCATCCATTCCAAATGTAGGCTGTACACTTCGTCTAAACTGTATAAAGGTTAGTCCTTGATCTTCTTGTTTCCACTTTCTAAGTAAAGAAACCTGCTGATTTTTATTTACTTTAGTCATATTAATCTCTCCATTTATCTGAACTGTTATATAACATGCCGGGTACTGCTCCCAATATTACACCTGACAATGTGCAAATTATCATTGCATCAAACGCTGAAATATTAACCGTCCAAGCAACATATATAAAAAACAAAGCTAAACTAAACACAACACCAAGTAAAAACTTCATAGCTCCTCCTTCATAAATTTATTCCACTCAGTTTCAGTAACGCCAGATATAAGAAACTCTCGTTCAATAGAGTTTAAATTAGGCATTGCATTTTGTATTAATGTACCTTCTTCCCAATCTTTTATTTGTTGGATAGTAACATTTAAATCCATAGTATGTTCATGGCCTGTTAGCATAGAACGCTTAGTAATATACATAATCACACTCCTTAGTTAGTAGGTGAGCAGTTTTATATCGTACTCAGGATATTAA
>UEXM01002188.1_pt1 | contig 11945 bp, 20 predicted proteins | sample 1796661 | NCBI WGS metagenome assembly UEXM01 (sample SAMEA4772469, study PRJEB27181) | metagenome
TTGTTCTATTCGTTTAAGTATTTGTTCTTCCTTCATGCCTTCTTAATCTTCTCTATAGGAACGTTTAACTGATGTTTATAAGAACCCCCACTAGAGTAATGTCCTCTAGTACCCATACCAGAATAAGGCTGAGATACCGTATACATCCCATCCTCTATATCATCTACAGTATAGAACCCATCTACACCAACTATAAGTACTCTAACTAAATCACCAACTTTAATTTTCTCCATAATTATATACCTTCCATAGTCTGTTTAACATTTTTAATTCTTCTCCATTTAATTTTCCAGCTCTCTTCCCACACCTAAGAGTAAAGGTAAACCTATCTTGCCATTTGTCCTTATCCAATTCTCTATTAGGTATACGTTCATCCTTAACCCATGCTGACCACCTCATCATACGAACTTGTAATTCTTTTATTCTGGTATGTTGAAGAGCCTTTATATTTACTGGTACTCTATATGGATAAGAACTATACGTATTATTACCAGGTTCTTTTAATGATTTAAATTTACTCACTAACCAGCTCCTAAATAATAAAGTGTAGCAATAACGTTTTTCCTTGATTTGTATGTCACTTGTGATATCATACTATATTAAATCCTATAGGTGTAAAATTTGACCTCGGCATATGAACGAGTCAGAGCAGGGCTGACAGGCTGACATGCTCTCAGGCACCGAGTAAATACCCCCCGCGGGCATGTCATTTTGTTCTAATCTAAGCTTTTCCAATCGTAACTCCTAGCTGTTCGTATGCTGTCATATCGTCATATATCTCTGTTAGTATCATATGTAGCTCATCGTTGTTTGTTTCTGTTAAAAGTTTACCGTTTATTATATCTACACATATACCGGTCATATACATATTGTGTATTTTATCCATTAAATCACTTTGCATGGTAAATTCTTTTTAGGCTACCAGCTGAGTATCAAATACAACCAAAACGTGATTGCACCGAATAACATCAGTATTGTGGTTAACTCATATACTATACTCTTTATTGTATTCATTCTATATTCCCTTTATTCATTATATAAATATAACACCAAATGACTATACGTGTCAAGGCTTTTTTGCTTTTTATTATTAAGCTTAACGGCGGAGAAACTAACACTATCTGTCAGTAACACCATTAGAAACAAACTACTCTTAATTAACTCTTTAACCATTCTTAGCACAATACCAATTACAGTAATGTTTATTCTTATATACCACCACAGCCTTTATCTTCTTACACTTATTACAATTCATTTTTAGCTCCACAACCATCCTCAGATGATTCACATATAGTACAACACAGCTCTTCTAAAGCTTGTACTTTAAGTAGTTCATTTAACTCTTCAAAAAACTCTTCTGGTAAACTATTCATCTATTATCTCTCTTTTCTTATACCATAATATACGGATAAATACGCATGCAGCACAAGCTTTATTTGCAATTAAATTAAGCCTTGACTTGTATGCCTTTTTTTTTGTATATTATAGGTTAGCTTGTTCGTACTAGCTGGATAGAGCATTCCTCCGAATATACTAAATATAATCATAAATGCCTATACGAGTCAAGCATTAGTTGCAAAATAATTTAGGGAATAGGGGTATTCGCTACGCTCTTGGCTGGATTCCGACGCTCCTAGCATGACATATAGTGGGATATAAGCTTAGGATTAACGCCTTTAATATGTCAAACTGACATTAGATAAAAAAAAATTGCCTGCACGCATGTGCGTAGTATATAATTGAAACTATATAATATTATTTATTTGGACCTAGTATATAAGAATATGTCAAAAGGTGGGTAGTAGTGGGTGATTATAACTTAAAGGGGAAGAGGCTCTCAATCCATGTATATCAGAAGGAGAACCTCTTTTTGTTGGGTTTCTCTCAAATTAAGAGAGTAGTGTGTCAAATAGTCATGCTCATATATCCCTAAACATCCAATACACTATGGCTATATGAATAATGGGGATTATGAGAAGTATCATTGTCTTTCCTTCCATAGTACCCATATACATATACCTAACATTATACAGAAAAAGGTAAGGCCTACCCAATTAACATTACCATACCATATTGGATTATCTATTATGAGATTCATGAATTAAAGTACCATCCACCATGCTGCTCCTATCTCTACGAATAGGTCTGATGCAGTATTGATTGCCCATCGTTTGACAGTACCATATGTTTCTGCTGTACCTTCTACAAAGTATTCAAATATTTCCCATGCGATACCAATTATTACTACCCACATAACAGCCCAAAAATCAGTTGCACCTAACCATTGTGCTACCTTAGCGATGAAGAGTCCTGCAGCTATATGATAGGATGTCCACCCATCTAATGCTCCACTTGAGACTTGCCATCCATAGAATGTTGCTAACGGATTATTCATTTTTATTCTCCTTCTTAGTTAATTAAATACTATTATAAATATAGGTTAAGAATCTTTTGGATGTCTTCTTACCACGTACTCCTCATGTCTTAACTTTGCTAGGGGAGTAGGAGTATAACGAACTGAAATGGTTTCCCAATGATGATGTTCCATACAATACAATGCGTAATCTCTTCCTAATTGTAATGGATTTGAACTTCTATAAATATGTATTTCATTGTTCTTATCTACTATTGGGATGGTCTTTCGTTCCGTTTGTGGAAGGGTTGTACAAGCATTCCAAATGAGAGCTGTTATTAAAATAACTCTCATCGTCTATCTCGGTTCATGAAATACTCGTGTTCTATTTGTTCTAATTTAATATCAAGTAGTAGGTGTGACCGAATTAACGCTTCTTGTCTTTCGGTAAAGGTCTTTATTTTTTTGATGTATGTGGTTAAGCTCATATGACTCTCCGTTATGAGGTACTCGTCATACGTTTGTACTTGGTGAATGTCGGGGTTTCACCTTCGGAATCCGTAGGATTTCGGAGGATTACAACTAATCAACTAACTAACTAAGAGACGGGTAACCTCTTGTTATAATAAAATTTTTTACCAACCTCTCTATTACGGGTTCTTATTTTGTCATCATATCCCATATGTTCTTAATGAATAATGAAATAAAACCAACACCTATAGGATATCTCCATTTTTTACTATCTTCTCTATATTGTGTATTTAATTTTGTTTCTGACCATAACCCTTGATGTGGATTAAATAAATTTTCTTTTATAAAACTCAGAGACTCTTCCGTTCTCTTATGTGCGTCGTCCATCTCTTTTCTTAGTTCAACGATATCACTTCTCATATCGTCTATCTTTAGATGTACTATTTCAAATTCTTTTCTATCTTGTTGGTTCATGTTTCATCCCACCAAAGTTTAAATAAAAATACCAATACTCCTATGAGTATTACTGTAACTATCTGTGTTACAAATAAATGTGCTAACTCAGAGTCACTCATTTACAACAACAACTACACATACAACCACCATTACAATTACATTCTTTACATTCGCACATCATGTTTCTCCTAGTTGGTTATATATAAATATTACTCCGAGTCTTTTTCCTCCCATACTTCTTCTAATTTCTTACGAATTAGATTAGTATTTTTAGGTGTGGTTAACATCTTACCTGTTGGTTTCATTATAAAGAAACAATTATAACATAGTAGTGCTAGGTTATCTAATGAATGATTTGTAGGATCACCATCTAAGAATGTAATTATATAAGGCCCTCTCATGTCTACCTCTCTGTAATCATCATAATCACAATTACTACAACATTGTTTTAAATAGCCGTCTCTTACTATTCTCTCTTGTAGTTTCCAATGTGGATAGTTAGGATGTTTACCATCGAATAAGTCTTGTATCTTTACTCCCCATCCTGTATTACCTTTACTAGTAACACCAACACCAGCTTGATTCTTATTCTGTTCGAATAGGTCATACATTATAGCATACTTCTTAAATGTATTATAAGCTACACCAAGATGTATTGCTGCTGCTCTGATAGATAGTGTACTACGAATAGCCCACTCTATCCTAGTCTTTGGAATAGGTCTACCTTTAAATGGATTCTTACTTCTTGGTTTATTCTCGTGGTCGTGTAAATCTGATAAATCTGACATGATTACTTCCTTGTAGGTTGTTTCCTATACCGTTTTTTTCTAGGTGTGGGTTTACCTTGTGGTTTCTGTAACTCTTCTTTTAATAGTTTACGTTGCACTCTCAAATCCCTTACCTCTGAGTCTAAATCAGTTATTCTACTAGCTGCAAATATAGATATTGAAACTACTCCAATTAGAGCACCGATTGATAATCCTATTATAAATACTAGTTCATTTGTCATTTTCTTTCCTCTTTATATTAATAGCTACATCTGATAACTGTTCTGTTTCATTATCTAGTAGTGTGCTATTATGATGTATAGCCACTATACTACCACTATCCATATTACTACCACTAACTTGATAATCTAATTTAACACTAATAGCTTCTTCGGTCATTTCGACCATCAATTTCTCTAATTCTGGTATTCTATCCTTCACCCTTATATAACTCCATCTCTATTCTCTTTACTTGTTGTTCGGTACTCTCTGTAATTACTATACATCCATAATTAGGTACATCATATTTCCAATCAAAACCATGTCGTTTTATAACTCTTATAGTCAATTCTTTCATTATATCAGAATTTCCTGTTATAATTTTAGATGGAACAGTGCTTAGTAAAATAAAATTTTCTACCTCTCTATCTACATCTTCATGTCTCGTACCGTGTAAGTCTAATTCCATCATCTAGAAATACCGAGTGTATTTCCTATCAACACTAGCTTTCTTTTTTACAAGTTCCATATATTTTTTATATTCTTCCTTGTTATAGTTTTTAATTTTTTGTCTTAATGTGGTATACGTAACTTTCTTCTCTTTTCTTAATAACCCTTTTATCCATGATAAAAGGCCCAATACATTTCCCCTATGGTTTATCTATATCTAAGTAGGTATCTTCCTTCCACCAATTTTCACTTGATGGTTTTCTTGTAAAAGCTTCTTGATTCAAATCATGTTCTTTCTTAGTCTTAATTTTCCATACTTTATAAAATGATTCCGTATCTTTCATCTGTTTTCGTTTCATAAAGTAATTTTCAGCACTACCTTCTGTGATTGAATCGATAGTATCAACTACATCATTGTTACTATCTATTAATACATATTTCATATTTAATTTTCTCCTTAATCTAGTACAATGTTAAAAGTCTCCTCTCCATCATACCATCTCGCTGTTAATCTCAAAGTATCTCCAATCATACTCTTAACTGGAGCTATCATATTGTTTAATTGTCCGTAGGAATTACTATAACTTAGTCTATTTGAAGTTGGAACTTCCATTCCATTAAACCCAATCATATAAGAGGTATCTACTGTAACATACACAATGTTGTCATTTAAATATTGTGTAATAACATATCCCAATGTATCACCAAGATACCAATATAAATCAGATTCCCACTCCATCCAAAAGACTTCAACAAAATTATCATATCCATCTGTAACAACTCCTGAGACTCGATGTGTTGTTTGCCAATTAGTTCTGTCCATTGTAAGATGGTAATATCCATTTAAATCTAATGGTAATCCTACTTGAAAACTTACATTATATTCTTCACTTAAATCTGGTACTAGTTTTACACAACCTGTGAATAAATTAAATCCTATCAGGATGGTTAGACCATAACTTACCAGTTTTTTTATTACGTTTGTTTTCTTCATTTTTTTCATAACCTTTTTTCTTTTTCTTACTATTAGTTTTACTACGAGACTCCTTTGTAGCGAGTTCCTCTTCTAGTGATTCATAATCTTCCCAATTTACTATCTTCATTATAATCTCCTAATATCACAACTAAATATACGAAAAAAAGTATATATAAGTCAAGCTTTTTTTATTCTCCATTTGTCTAACTTGTCTAAAAACTCTGTAATAGAATGTGAAGTCTTGTGGTCATCAAGTATCTTAATGTCCTCAAGTAATTCTGGTCTATCATTGATTATCTTACTCATGATATTAAAACCAATTGACGGATAAAACACTCCAAAACTTTCTTCTCCTAAAACATTTGTTTCATAGATGACATCTTTTTCGGTGTCACCATTTAATAATAAATAGTATGTCATTTTACTAAAATCAAATCTTTTTGGTATTCTTCTAAAGAATTTATATGAAACTTAAATATTTCAAGCTCCATAACACCAAGTTCACCACTCTCTTGAAGTATCTCTGATAAATTCACTAATATTTGAAAGTTATCTGCGTTGAGTTTATTACAATCAAACTCGACCACTACACCATCTTGGTCTGTAATTTTACTATTACCATACATGAATATTCTTTCATCTAAATTAAACTGAGTATTTCGTTGTTCTTCTTTTTGATATTTACCTGCAAATTTTCCTATAGAACCAGAGTCTAAGTATATCTTATCACACCAAGGTTCTAATTCTCTTAGTAGGTTACCATCACAATTATATGCTTTAAAATATACCTTGTATTTAGGTGGTACTATTGGTTTAAGATAAGCATCGTGTTTAACCATATGTCCCCACTTACGAATGAAGTTTCTTGTACTCTTTAGATTCTGAGCTAACCACTCTGATGATTCTCTACCCTTCATAAAGACTTGACCAGCAGGATTCCTCATAGCTCCATCCTTAAATCTACTACCTCTACAAGTCATATGGTATACAAAACCCTTCCAAGTCTGTATTGTCTCATAACCAGCCAACTGAAACCTATTAAATATATCAGAGTCTTCTTTAGATTGTGGAGCATACAACGGGTCGTGTCCACCTATGGATTGGAAGTCATCTTTGTATATAGCCCACGGAGCAAATATACCTTGACTCGTTTCAAAGTCATCGTTCTTAGTCTTTTCTAATTGTTCATTAACAAAACCTAATAACTCTTGTTCTTTGAACTCTTCAGGTTCTATACCAAAGTCTTGTAATATCTTTTCAGGTCCGTCTGGATGTAGTGGTGGTTCTATTCTTGTAGCAGATACAACCTTACCCCTTTCTAAGTGTTTTAGAACTTGAACATCCATACCAGGACAAGCATACATATCAGCATGATATATCATCACAATATCATTAGTAGCCATATCAACTAATCTATCATATAATATAGTATGTCCTAACCTTTTAGGACCTTCGTTTCTGTATATCTTTACATTCTTATCTTTTTCTGCAATCATATTCATCCACATCCACGTACCGTCATCTGATGCGTCATCGGCCCAACATATCTCGTGTCTGTATCCTAAATTCTTACGAATACTGTTGTAAGACCACTTTAGGTATTTCTTATTGTTTCTACTTGGTTGTATGAAACTTATTACTTCATTCATTATAAAACCTCTTTAATTTTTTTAATCATTTCGGTGTAGTCTTTTTCACCCCTACTTTTGATGTTATCTTCATTATCTAGTATCGGATAAAATTTATCACACAACTTCCTATAATAATTATCTTCACCAAAATAATCTTGTCTACCACATTCTATTGATGTTGTAAAGTAAGAAATAGTTGGTTTATTAAATAGACAACACAATAATGTACTACCACCACCCATTGCAACAAATCCATCTGCATTAGAAAATAATTTAAGTTGTGATTCGTTATATATTTGTGTATCCTTACTCTGAATTATATCATCTAACAAAATAACATCATCAAAAAATTCAGTTAATTGGTAGTCGGTCATTACACCATGCCCTTCTACATCAGATTGTATATCGGTAAACCCAGCATCAATACTATTCAATTCATTAGTGTCCAACGGAAACTCTGTGTTCTTTGGTCTTTTATATATAACCTTATAACCATTAGTGGTAAAATAATCAAACATATCATATAACACCTTTATATCAAAAAATCCTATAGGTGGTTGGCCATGTTCTATGTTATATCTGTTAGATATGACCACAAAAGGTTTGTCAAATTTAAACTCATCGTTACTGTACTGTTCAGTATAGTTTGGTACTACCCACTTTGAATAATCTAAAGTACCATTGGATTGATGTTGTTGTGCCTCTGTTAATTCACCCCAACCTTTTCCAAACATATTCATTGCATTATGGTGTATCCAATTGTTAGGTAAACTATTTAAACCAGCTGCTCCGTTATCTATAGTTCTATAATCATATACTTCTTCTACATTATCACAGAAGTAATAAAATGGTTTCATCCCTTTTACTGTACGAATACCTTCTAACTCACCCCTCTCATGTAACCAATAAGCATATGGTATTCCTAATACTAACTCTAGACCAAATTCTGGATGTAAATCAATTACCATAAAATTCTTTCAACTCCTTTAACTGTTTTTTTAATGTTGGAACTTTTAGTTGTCCCTTTAAACATCTATTACTTTTTAAACTTACTTTCTTATGTATGGTTATTTCTTTTTCATAAACTTCTTTGAATAAATTGAGTAACTCATACTTGGATATACAATCAGTAGATATAGTTGTACATTTTGCATATCGTTCCCAATTGTTCATCATCTTGTAAACTTGTTTAGCCCATTCTAAAGTTGTATTTCCATTAGAATATGAATCTGTATATCCAAATACAGTATCCTTACTATTTAAAAACCAATCTAACAAACAAACTTTACTTTTATCATGACCAAGTATTGATGTTTTTAACATCTTAGTTCTTTTACCATCAAAGGATATAAACATAGAAGCTTCTGCTTTAGAAAAAGCATAATCATCTTCCTCTCTTTTCATATCTGTATCTTGATGTATAACTCTACAAGTTACATTTTTATCTAACCAAATTGGTAATTCGTAATTTATCTCAAATTTATCAGTTCGTTGTGGTATTGCACCTATACAGTTTACTATATAATCACCATCAAAATTTTTAATAGCTGCTTTAAATGAGTTAGTTGGCCATCTGTGTTTTATTGTAACAATAGATACACTATCTAAACTATGTAAATAATCACATACCGTACTACCTAACATACCAGTGTGACCTAAAATTAAAACTCTCATTAGATAGATTCAAATCCTTCTAATTCCTCATATGAATCTACTAGTTGAACTTTGGGAAATGCTACAAGATATTTAAACTTTCTGAATTGTGTCTTCTCTATTATCATCTTAGAGTAATTCCATGCAAATATAATTAACAAATCAACATCACTACTTTTCAATGTGTCTACATCAACTATTGGTATTTCAGTATTTGCAATGTATCTACCACATCTTTCAGGAGATTCATCAACTATAAAATCAATATTATCTTCAGTTAGACCAGTCACGTTACAAAACATATTAGCTCTACCAGATGCTCCATACCCACCTATTTTTTTACCTTGTAAACTGTCTATGGTTTCATTAAAATCTGATATATGTTTCTTTACATCTTCACTATACTGACCAAGATAATCTAGATTACAAATTGTATCTGATTCTAATTCTATCCTATCTATAATCTTTTTAGGTACATCAACTACACTATTCTTTACGGTAACTCTTATAGAACCAGAGTGTATTGGTATCTCTTCAAAATCAATGATGGTCATATCATATCGTTTAAACATATTACTTAACGCAGTTATGGAATAATAGTAAATGTGTTCGTGATATATATTATCCCATTGATTACCTTCAATCAAACTTTTTAAGTAATGAACTTCAAATATGAAATTACCGTTTGGTTTCAGAACGTGATTGACGCCCTTGACAATATCTCGAATGTCAATTATGTGAGCAAAAGTATTATTAGATAATACCAAATCAAATTTCTTTTCAAATAGTTTGTGATTTTCATAACTAAAGTAACCATTATGAACATTCAATCCTTTATCTTTTGCTATCTTGACAACGTTTTTAGCTGGATCTATACCGACTGCGTTAGCTCCTAAATCACATAATGGTTTTAATAGTACACCATCGTTACACCCTATCTCTAGTATATCTTTATCTTTTATGTCATATTTATCGTCCAACATACTAGCAACGTTTTCAAAGTGTTTAGATAAACCAATTGATGACAGATATCTATAATCTTCAAACAATAGTTTCGGATTTATCATAGAATCAGTTTGAACTAACTTACATTTTTTACACACCACTAATTTTAATGGATACTTACTCTCTTTATCTAACTCTAATGGATTAGGAAAATACCCAGCTAATGGAACTACTCCCAAGTCTAATATTGTTTGAAAATCGGTAGAATCACACGCTGAACAGTTAGTTCTTTCTTGATATCCGTTCACTACTGTATCACTCCACTATCTATTAAGAATTTATATGTTTGGTCATCATCCATAAGTGAATCTTCAGAATTATATGACCACATATCATCAGTAATATAGTCTGTACCTATTAAATAATTCTCCCACTTTTTTGTTCGTAACCATTCTTCTGTAGATATCATCTCTTCATGCATTTTTTCACCAGGTCTAATACCTATTACTTTTAAATCAACTTCAGATTCTTTTTTATAAGATTTTATCAAACTTTTAGCTATATCAGTTACTTTCATTGACTTCACTTTAGGTATTGCAATACAACCATGTGATTTTGGAAAATTATAAGCCCAATCAATAAGTTCGGTTGCTTGTTCTAAAGTCAATAAAAATCTAGTCATATCAACGTGAGTAATCGGTAAATGGTCACTACCATCTTCTAACAATTGTTTAAAATATGGTATTACTGAACCAGTCGATTCTAATACATTACCATACCTAACTAAAACAACTTTGGTGTTGGTTTGTTGTTGTGCAAAACTAACATATAGTTGTTCACTTATTGCTTTACACATACCATAAACATTTATAGGTTTACAGGCTTTGTCTGTCGATACAAATATTAAAGCTTCTACTTTTTTATGTAAATTAATACATTCAATAACGTTCTGATGTCCAATTATATTAGTCTTTACACTTTCTATAGGATTGTTCTCACAAATAGGAACGTGTTTAAGTGCAGCAGTATTTATAACAATCTCAGGATTAAATCTCAATAAAACATTCATCACAGATTCTTTATCTCTAATATCACCGACTACTGATTTTACATTTGGATATTTTTTAATCAAATTGTAATGTTTATGTTCATCTCTTGAAAATATAATAATTTTATTATTTTCATAATATTTTTGTATTAGAGTTTGACCTAGAGCACCTGTTCCACCTAGTATCAATATTTTTTTATCTTTCATGTAAACTATTCCAATCATTTTTCCAAGCAGTTTCTGTATAATTTTGCTCAAATCTTTTTTTCATTGTATCTGTACATAACTTATAAAACTTCTTATTGTTTTTTAATTTTTCACTAACTTTAACAGCATCATCTAAGTTACCGACTTCAACCGTAGTCAATGGGTGTAGTATTTCCTGTGTATCTAATCCCTTATATCCAACACAAGGTATACCATGCCATGCACAATTCATAGCAAATGTACCAGCCGCATGAGTCCTCATCAGATGAACACCTATCTCATACTCTGATAAATTAGTTATCCAATCTCTCCAATTCATATAAGGTAGATAGTTTATATCCTCAATCATACCTTCTTGTTCTTGTTTTCTACCCATTGATGGAGCATATAATTCATAACCCAAGTCTCTAACAGCTACATATGAATCAAACCCACCATACCAACTAACAAAATTACCACCAATTATTACTTTTGGGGTTTCGTAAGATTTCGGACTTGGTAAGTCTCCATAACTATCAATCAATATTTCTCTTCTAGAAGTTAATCCCTCTGGTATCATCAGACTTCTCATAACTCTTACATCCTTACACCCCAACCCTAAGTAATAACTTACATCACTTTCATTGTGACAATAAACCCAATCAGCATCAACTAATGTATTATAGTAGTGAAATTGTTGTTCTACCGTGTAGTCTTGGAAGAACCAATGAGGACCTTCTTGCATCACAGCAACTTTATCACACACCTTTCTGATATGATTTAGGTCTAC
>UEXM01002791.1_pt1 | contig 11932 bp, 10 predicted proteins | sample 1796661 | NCBI WGS metagenome assembly UEXM01 (sample SAMEA4772469, study PRJEB27181) | metagenome
CCGCCACAGCGGAAGCCTCCTCCCAGTGCCGAGCCGCGGCCTCCTGCGAGCGCAAATCACCATCATTCTCTAGCCAGCCGCGCGCCACAAACCCACTGCCCGACTTTGCACTGAGAACCCGTCCCTCCCCAGTCATCACCCCGACAAACTTACCCGTATCTGAGATCAAAACATCAGGCCGTGTTGTCTGCGACCAAAGCCCAGCAGCCACAAGCATCGGGAGAACACCAAAGAGCCGTGCAGTCCCCCGCCACAGGGCCACGCCCAATGCACCCAGCATCATCATAGCTAGAACATAAGGATCAGGCGCAACAACAGTGCCACGCGCACCGTCGAGGGCAGCAAAAAAGCCTGCAACGGTGAGGATCCACGAGATACCAAGCTCCATCACAAAAAAGCCCAGCGACGAGAGCCCAAGCGGCCAAAGGAGCAGCGCAATCACCCCTGCAGGGATCACCAGTGCGCCCATCAAGGGCACCGCCAGCAAATTGGCCAAAAGACCATAGTGGGCGAAGTGGTTGAAATGCGCCGCTGCGACAGGAGCCGTCGCCAAGCCCGCTACAAAGGACGTGATAAACAACGTTGCAAAAGGGCGCAGCCATTTCGGGCCGAGAGATATATCGTAGTCCCGTAGGGCAGCAAACACAGCGACAAGCGCAGTTGTCGCTGCAAATGACATCTGAAACCCGGGGCCGAGCAACGCCTCTGGCTGCCACAAAAGCACAATCAGCGCCGCCGTGGCCACAGAGCGCAAGCTGATCACACGGCGTTCAAAAAATACCGCTCCAAGGGCCACCATGGCCATAATGAAGGCACGCTCCGTCGCAACAGAGCCGCCCGATAGGAGCAGATAAAAAAATGAAACGACCAGCGCACCCAACGCCGCTGTTTTTCGGATGGGCACGCGGTGGCGCAAGCTCGGACTGAGCACAAGCCCGTACCGGATCGCGGCATAGATAAAGCCACTCAATAGCCCCATATGCAGCCCCGAAATGGCCAAGAGATGTGCCAGATTGGTGTGGCGTAGCGTGTCGACCGTCTCTTGTGACATGGCCGAGCGATCCCCCGCCATAATTGCGGCTGCAAAAGCGCCGTTTTCTCCTTTGATTTCGCTGCGAACGAAATTGGCAAAAGCATATCGGGCCTGACTGATCAGGGCCGCATGGCGCGCGCGTTCAAGAACCATAAGGGGCGTGCGGCTGTAGCCGATAGCACCAAGCCCTTGAAACCAAGCATGGCGCTGGAAATCAAAACCGTTTGGTTCAACAGGCCCTGAAGGGGGAGACAAATGCGCCGTGATCAGAACGGTGCTGCCGGCCTGCGGCACTGCGCTCTCTGCTCCGTGCAAAGCAACGCGTACCCGCGTTGGCGTTTTGTTCGGCGGCAAGCGCTCAAGAATCACCTGATCCAACGTCAGCCGCAGCGCGCCACTGGCCGAACGGTCGATTAAAACAATCCGCCCCCCCGCCAATCCAAACCCAACGGAGACAAGGAGGCAGACCCAAACCAAAGGAGCAAAGAGGCTGCGATACAATGCAAGAACAACACTCCCGACAAAGGTTGCCGCTAAAGCCAGTGCATATGCCGCGAGAGGTGGCTCGTTTGGCAAGGCAAAGTAAAGACTGATCCCAAATGCAAGAAAAACGGGCGCCCAAGGGTAAAGCGCGCCGCGCTGTCCGAGCAAAACACGCTCGCAAGAGGCCTTGAGCCACGTCACTTGTTCTTACCCATGGAGATAGTTAGACAGGCTTAAATCCTAACCAATTGATGGTTACCGAAAGGTTAATTCTCCATGTCACAGCCCTCAGAAAAACCCGTCGTCACCCGTATTGCCCCGTCGCCTACGGGCTTCATGCACATCGGAACGGCCCGCACAGCGCTCTTTAACTGGCTCTATGCGCGTGGCCGTGGCGGCAAGTTCCTCCTTCGCATCGAAGACACCGACCGCGCCCGCTCAACACCAGAGGCCACCGAGGCTATCCTACGTGGCATGGACTGGTTGGGCCTTGACTATGATGGAGAACCCGTCAGCCAGTTCGAGCAAGGCGCACGCCACGCAGAAGTGGCCAACCAGCTCCTCGCCGAGGGCAAAGCCTATAAGTGTTTCGCAACACAGGACGATATCGAAGCCTTCCGTGAGGCCGCCCGCGCCACGAACTCCAGCACACATTATCATTCGCCTTGGCGCGAGGTGTCAGAAAGCGAACACCCTGACGCACCCTATGTGATCCGCATAAAAGCCCCCAAAGAGGGCCAAACCGTGATCAAAGATCAGGTGCAAGGCGATGTAACAATCCAGAACAGCCAGCTTGATGACATGATCCTGCTGCGCTCCGATGGCACGCCAGTCTATATGCTTGCCGTGGTCGTGGATGACCATGATATGGGAGTCACACATGTAATCCGCGGCGATGATCATCTCAACAATGCTGCGAGACAGATGATGATCTATGAGGCAATGGGTTGGCCACTGCCCGTTTATGCCCACATCCCGCTGATCTTTGGGCCTGATGGCAAAAAGCTATCCAAGCGTCATGGCGCAACTGGCGTCGAAGAATACCAACATATGGGCTACCCTGCCTCAGGCATGCGCAACTACCTCGCCCGCCTTGGCTGGAGTCACGGCGACGACGAGTTTTTCACAGACGCTCAGGCACTTGAATGGTTTGATCTTCCCAGTATCGGAAAATCCCCAGCTCGGTTCGATTTCAAAAAACTGGAGAATCTCTGCGGACAGCACATCGCTTCTACAGAAAATGCTGCACTGCTGCATGAACTTCAGACCTTTTTGGCTGCCACAGGCCAAGGCGGCCTCCAAGATTCAAAAATTTCACTTTTTGCATCAGCCATGCCACAGCTCAAAGAGCGCGCGAAGACATACGGAGAACTAATTGATAAAGCACACTTTATCATGGTTGATCGGCCCGTCTCACCCGATGAAAAAGCTGCTAAGGCACTCGACACGGTATCCCGTGGCATACTGAAAGAATTGACGCCGCATCTGCAAAATGCTAGCTGGACACGTGCAGACTTGGAAGCGCTCCTCAACGGCTTTGCCGAAGAGAAAGGCACAAAGTTTGGACAACTTGCGGCACCGCTCCGAGCAGCCCTTGCAGGACGAGCAGCAACGCCCAGCGTCTTCGACATGATGCTGGTTCTTGGTCCGGACGAGACTCTCGCCCGTATTCAGGATGCAGCGGCATAAAGGCGTTAACAGCTTTTATAGCCAGATAAGATATAGACACTCTTGGGCGATCCGCGCTCAAGACTTCAGAGGATGAGGCCAAGATGACAGACAGCACCAAAACAGCGACATTGACAATTGATGGGCAGAGCTTCGAGCTCCCCATGTACTCAGGCACCACTGGGCCCGATGTCATCGACATCCGCAAGCTTTATGCGCAAGCGGGTGTGTTCACATATGATCCAGGCTATACCTCTACAGCCTCCTGCGAGAGCACGATCACGTTCATTGACGGTGAAAAAGGCGAGCTTTTGCACCGCGGTTACCCGATTGATCAGCTCGCTGAGAAGTCACATTACCTCGAAGTCTGCTACCTGTTGCTCTATGGTGAACTCCCGACAGCGGCCGAAGTCGAAGATTTTGAAAACCGCGTCACGCGCCACACCATGGTGCACGAGCAAATGCACAACTTCTTCCGTGGTTTCCGTCGTGATGCCCACCCAATGGCCACGCTTGTGGGCGTTGTAGGCGCGATGTCTGCCTTTTATGCTGACAGTGCTGACGTCAATGACGAATGGCAGCGCGAAGTAGCCTCGATCCGTATGATCGCTAAACTTCCGACAATCGCGGCTATGGCCTACAAATACTCGATTGGTCAGCCGTTCGTATACCCACGCAATGATCTGGATTATGCGTCAAACTTCCTGCACATGTGCTTTGCTGTCCCTGCAGAAGACTACAACGTAGACCCGATCCTGAGCCGCGCGATGGACCGTATCTTCACACTCCATGCTGATCATGAGCAAAACGCCTCAACCTCTACAGTGCGCCTGGCCTCTTCTTCCGCGGCAAACCCCTTCGCCTGTATTGCAGCGGGTATTGCTTGCCTTTGGGGCCCAGCCCACGGCGGCGCAAACCAAGCCTGCCTCGAAATGCTCAAGGAAATCGGAACGAAAGACCGTATTCCAGAGTATATCGCGCGCGCTAAAGACAAGAACGACCCCTTCCGCCTTATGGGCTTCGGTCACCGCGTCTATAAAAACACCGATCCCCGCGCCAAGGTGCTCAAGCAATCAGCTGACGAAGTGCTTGAACTTCTCGGCGTTGAAAACAACCCGATCCTCGAAGTCGCAAAAGAACTTGAGCAAGTTGCGCTCAACGATCCGTACTTTGTTGAGAAAAAGCTCTTCCCGAACGTCGACTTTTACTCCGGCATCATTCTTGAAGCGATGGGCTTTCCAACGTCGATGTTCACACCGATCTTTGCTGTTTCGCGTACAGTCGGCTGGATTTCACAATGGAAAGAACAGTTCGAAGATCCACAACAGAAAATTGGTCGCCCGCGTCAGCTTTACCTCGGCGAGACAGAGCGTAACTACGTAGACGTCGAAAAGCGCGGCTAAGCCCGACTGCTTTGAAAACTCAAAATACGAAAAAGGCCCGCTCAAAAGCGGGCCTTTTTTTGTTGGACATTTTTTCGATTAACTCTGAATGCTTTAGCTGGCTTCAATCAGCTTTGGCGCCCCTTCGAGCAAGGTCTTTAGCACTAAAGAACATTCGGTCGCTTAACGGCCCTCGAAGTGTGCCTTACGCTTCTCAAGGAACGCCATCACACCCTCTTTAAAGTCTCGGCTCTTGCCTGCGCGCCCTTGTTCGTGGGCCTCAAGGTTCAATTGTTCCTCAAGACTGTTACCAAGACTCGCACGCAGCGCCTTCTTGGTACGTCGGTAGGCCTCCGTCGGCCCATGCGCCAGATGCGCTGCGCGGGCACGCCAATGCGTCTCGAACTCTGTATCTTCAACATGCTCCCAGATCAGCCCCATTTGGTCAGCTTCTTCGGCACTAATTCTCTCTGCAAACAGCGCCGCCCCCATTGCCTTTGCAGGCCCAACCAACCGCGGCAGAAAGTATGTGCCACCCGCATCAGGAATTAGTCCGATACGCGTGAAGGCTTCCATGAAATACGCACTTTTGGTCGCGATGACGACATCCGCCACCAAAGCGAGATTGGCACCCGCACCTGCCGCAGCGCCGTTTACAGCGGCAATCACAGGCACAGGTGAGGACACTAGGTTTTGCACCATAGGATTATACTCATCCCGCAGAACACGCTCCAAATCTATTTCTGCAGCGTTCCCGCCGTCACCCAAATCTTGGCCCGAACAGAACGCCTTTCCATGCCCAGTGAGAACAACACAGCGCGCACCAGCTTTGATGGCTTCAGCTAAAGCTACAGGAATTTCAGCACGCATCTGTGCTGTCATCGCGTTCATCTTGTCAGGCCTATTGAGCCCAATGACCGCGTATCCGTCTGCATTCAACTCATATGTAACAGTTTGAAATTCCATGATATCCCTCGCGCTTCAGTGGTATCAGACAAAACCGATTTCGCCAGCTAAGGAAAGTGAAACGAAGCGTCACTCGCCCATGATCTGCTTGAGGCGCTTAGTTTCGTCATCACTCAAGCTGTTACTGCCTTCGGGCGTCGCTCGCGCGCGTGTTCTTAAATAAAGCCCGCCGATTAACAACGCGAGCAAGAGCATTCCAGGACCAGCATAGTACAATATGGCGTTGCTGCCGCCTTTGGTTGGATTGAGCAAGACATACTCACCATAACGGCTCACTACAAAATCGAGCACTTCTTCATCAGTGTCGCCCTCGACCAAACGTTCACGCACCAAGAGGCGCAAATCGCGTGCCAATTCTGCGTTGCTGTCGTCGATATTCTCGTTGCGGCACACGAGACAGCGCAACCCTTGGCTCAAATCGCGGGCGCGCTCTTCAAGCTTTGGATCGCTCAAAACCTCGTTCGGTTGAACTGCAAAGGCAGGCAGCGTCCAGAATATAAAAAGTATACTAAGCCACTTCATTCTGCAGCCACTCCAACGGTTGTCGAGGGCGTCTGCCGAGCGCCAGCTGCAACGCGGTAACGACGATCCGACAGGCTTAGCGCTCCGCCAATTGCCATCAAAATTGCGCCGCCCCAAATCCAGTTTGCCAAAGGCTTGTAGTAAGTTCTAAAGGCCCAACCACCGCCCACTTGTGCATCTCCTACGACGACATAGACGTCGCGGAAAAACCCAATATCGATTGCGGCTTCTGTGGTTGGCATCCCTGCCACTGGGTAAACTCTTTTTTCAGGGTTCAGCGTTGCAATTTCACGCGTGCCATTTAGCAGCGTTACATCTCCCATCGTCGAGAGATAGTTAGGCCCTTGAACCTCTTCAACGCCGTTCAGCACGATGGTGTAACCTGCGATGTCAAACTGCTCACCGTTTTTCAGGACGCGGATATCTTCTTGTTCCCAAGCGATCAAACCAGCGATACCAGCCATTGTGACGCCAAGACCAGCATGCGCCACGGCCTTACCCCAATCGGCTCGCGGTAAGTTGCGAAGCCGGTTTAGCACCTCGCCTTTGCGTCCGCGGCTCAAAATGTCTGTGGCAGAGCCAGCAATCAACCAAGCGCCAAGGAACAGACCAACAGGGCCAAGGGATGATCGACCAGTCTGTACGGCCCAAAACAAAGCCCCAATGGCGACTGCCAAAACAAAGCCAACCCTCAGCTTCAAGGCGACACGCCCAAGTTTGCCTCGCTTCCAAGGCAGCATCGCACCAAGTGGCAGAACGAGCCCAAGCAACACCATAATTGGTGTAAATGCTGCATTGAACCAAGGTTCGCCAACAGACAATTTTCGGTCAAAGAACATCTCGCTGAACAGCGGCCACATTGTCCCGATGAAAACGATAAAAGCAGATACGGCAAGCAGGATGTTGTTCACCACAAGAGCGGATTCACGGCTAACCATACCGAAGACGCCTTTCGCCTCCATCACACTCGCGCGCGCAGCATAGAGCACAAGAGCGCCGCCGGTAAACACACCCATAATGAGGAGCAAAAACACACCGCGTTCAGGGTCGGTGGCAAATGCATGCACGGATGTGATAATACCAGACCGCGTAATAAACGCGCCCAGCAGTGAAAAACTAAATGCGATAATAGCGAGCAGAATAGTCCAGCTCTTAAGGCTTTCTCGCTTCTCAACCACAATCGCGGAGTGCAGCAAAGCAACGGCCAAAAGCCACGGCATAAAGCTGGCGTTTTCAACAGGGTCCCAGAACCAGAACCCACCCCAGCCAAGTTCGTAATAGGCCCACCATGAGCCGAGCCCAATTCCGATTGTGAGAAAAATCCAAGCGGCCAAAGTCCAAGGGCGCACCCAACGTCCCCAAGCGGCATCCACGCGCCCCTCAATAAGGGCAGCTACAGCAAAGCTGAAGGCCATTGAGAGGCCGACATAGCCAAGGTAGAGGAATGGAGGGTGAAATGCGAGGCCTGGGTCTTGCAGCAGCGGGTTCAAATCCTTGCCGTTCAAAGGCGCAGGATCAAGCCGCAGAAACGGGTTAGACGTGAAAAGAACAAATGCCATAAAAGCTGTTGTGATTGACGCCTGAACAGCGAGAATTCGTGCCTTAAGTGTCGGCGGCAGGCCATTTCCAAACCAAGAAGCCATGGCGCCAAACAATGTCAAAATCAAAACCCAAAGCAACATCGAGCCTTCGTGGTTCCCCCAGACGCCCGTTATTTTATAGAGCATTGGTTTGGCGGTATGACTATTCATCCATACAAGCTTCACCGAAAAATCGGATACAACAAACGCATAAGTCAGCGCGCCAAAAGATGTCACCGTGAGTAAAAACAGCGCATTCGAGCCAGTTTCTGAAAATCTCATCCACCCCGGCCAGCGCATATATGCACCAACGAGCGGCACGATTGTCACCAAAATGGCGACAACAAATCCAAGGATGAGGGCGAAATGTCCGAGTTCTGCTACCATAGTATCTTGTTAGCTATTTCCGCAGGCTTCGCCAATCGGAATCGACGCCCTCGACGGATCACATTGTCGCGGGTTAGCGGCCAGCAGAGCCTTGCTCTTGGTCCCAGTCATTCAAAGCTGGGTTCTTATCTTCCGCGCTCGCCTCCCCCCCAGAGGCCAGCTGCTCAGCAGATAGCATATGACCAGCGCCTACCTTGAGCGCCTGTAAATCTGCAAGATCGCGCGCAACATCTGGCGCACGCGCCAATGTCTGAGCGATCTCACGTTGAAAGGCTTGTCCTTTAACTTGATGGCGCGCACCGAAATAAAAAGAGACAATTGCCCCCAACAGCCACCACAAAGGTTGCGGAACAAGGGCGATGCCCTGCATCCGACTGGCAAACCATATGGGCTCAATCATTGCAGAGACAAACAGACCGATCGTACCAAATGCTAACATCGGGCGGGGAAGCCTATTTAGCCCATCAATAAAGCGATCAAACCGAGTGTAAGGCTGGTTCGAAAACTCGTCTTGAAACTGTCCCATAGCTGCGGAACGTAACACAGCCTCTCGCTGCGCTTGGCGCTCCGCATTTTCACGAAAGACTTCCGCTGTTTGGGACAGAGCGTTGCGTCCGCCCCCGAACATCAGTGTCAGAAAGCGCTCGATCAACCCCATTGCTTTGTCCTTTCTTGAAACTCGGCCTCAGTCAGGTGAAACTCTGGCCGAATAAACTCCTCGGCTCGTCGTATCCACCCGCCCTTGCCACCCGCTCGCGTGCGCGCAAATTTACGACTCTCAATCCGACGGTCAGCGATGCGGAAGTAATAGTTACGGCGCGCAATTCCGTAGGCATCAACAAAACTTTGGGGTGCGCGCAGAGCAGCATCATGAGCCCAGGCCAAAGTTTGAGGACCGACGATCCCATCAACAGTAAGCACGTAACCCATATCCCGAAGAAGCCTTTGAAGGATTTTCACAGCGCTTGAACCAGCATTCACGTACATATCAAAAACACTTGCTTGCAAAAGCTCAGGCAGTGCCACAAGGCCAGGTGCAACAAAATAGTGCTCAATAAATAGATCAACGGCTTGATCGCGCTGCAGCGCCTTTACATCCTCGATGTTAACATCACCATCAAGATCCAGCCCGAGCCGCCGCATTGTATGAATTGTGACACCAAAGTTCGTTGCGCCCCCTAGGTCATCAGGGTCATTCACGAAGCCGCCCTCGCGCAAAACAATCCCTTTTGCAATATCACGGACCGTCTTTGACATAAAAAAGCTCTCCACACTGGGTGTGAAGAGCTTGTTCAAACTTAATTAAGACAGTCCTTAGCTACCGTTCGGATCCTGATAAACACCCTGCTCTTTTAGGGCGTCGACCACTTCACGGGGCATATAGGTTTCGTCGTGCTTTGCCAAAATTTCTGATGCAATAAACACGCCATCCTGCAATTTACCTGTGCCAACCATCCCTTGGTTTTCTTCGAACAGATCAGGCAAAATCCCTGTGTAGCTTACCTTTACACTGGCGCCACCGTCGGTGACGCTGAAAGTCACAGCCTTACCCTGCCCGCGCGTGAGACTGCCCTCCTCCACAAGGCCGCCAATACGAAATGTCTCCGTTGGCGGCGGTGGATTTGCCGCAATCTGGCTGGGCGCACGAAAATAGTTGATCCCATCCTTCATCGCAAATCCGATGAGTGCGGTCGCCGCTACAAGCGAAACAGCCGCCAAAGCCATAACTTGAACCCGCCGCTTTTTCTTCAAACTTTTCATGCCATGCTCCCTTAAGGAAAGACGGGAACGCCCATCAAACCAGATGTCTCTTCTTCACCTAACATCAAGTTTGCATTCTGCAAGGCCTGCCCGCTGCTACCTTTTGTCAAGTTATCCAATACAGCGACTACAATCGCACGGCCTGCGATACGGTCGCCTGTGACACCGATGTGGCAAAAATTTGAGCCACGCACATGATGCGTGCTAGGTGTTTCGCCAAACGGCAGGACCTGCAAAAAAGGCTCATCCGCATATGCGTCTGCAAACGTAGCGTGTATTTCTTGCGCATCTCCTTTGACATAGACGGTCGCCAGAATGCCGCGGTTTACAGGCATCAAATGAGGTGTGAACTGGACTTTCACGTCCCGTCCAGCGAGCTTAGAAAACTCTTGATCAAACTCACCAAGATGGCGGTGGGTTCCCCCAACAGCATAGGCGTTATAGCCTTCACTCAACTCAGCATGCAGTAAATTTTCTTTGAGCGAGCGCCCAGCTCCTGACACACCACACTTCAGGTCCATAATGATCTCATCAAGATCAATAACACCCGCTTCAATCAGCGGCCGCAGAGCAAACTGACCTGTCGCCGCGTTGCACCCCGTTCCGGCGACAAGCCGCGCTTTGGCAATCTCGTCGCGATAAAATTCGGTCAAACCATAGACAGCCTCACCTTGCATCTCAACCGCGCCATGAGCGTTGCCATACCACTGCGTGTAGGCGTCTGGATCCCGAAGGCGAAAATCGGCGCTGAGGTCGACAATTTTCAAGTGCTTGGGCAAATCACGAATGACTTCCTGACTCGTTTTATGCGGCAATGCACAGAAGCACAGATCAATCTTGTCAAAATCGATTTGATCAAAGCTCACGAGCTCCGGCAAATTCAAATGGCGCAGATGTGGAAACACCTCAGCCAAACGCTGACCCGCTTTTGAATAGGCACCAAGTGCCACAATTTCATACGCAGGATGCCCTGCCAAAAGACGAATAAGCTCTGCACCTGTGTAACCAGACGCGCCAAGGATTGCGATTTTATGGGTCATGACAGACCTCACTTTCAGTCGTTAGAGGTATTTAAGAGATCACACAGCCAAGTTAGGCGGCTTCGAAAGTGATCTGTCGTCGCAAAAATTGCGTTGCACGGTCAGAAACGCGTTTTGCGTCTCCCGTGGTCAAAAACATGTTGGTCTCGCCTGGGCCGCGCATCTCTGGGCGGCGGTCCAAATAGTCTGCAAGGCTCGCTGCAACAAGCGCAGGCTGGCTGAAAACTTGGACATCTGCACCCAAAGCATCCTGAAAGACGGATTCGACCAAAGGATAGTGCGTGCACCCGAGGATTGCAGCTTGAGGCTGCGGCATCTTCCGCTTGAGCGCGTCAACATGACTGCGCACAAGTGCCTCAGCCAAGATCATATCGCCATCTTCAATCGCGTCGACCACACCACCACAAGCCTGTGCCTCTACATCCACGCCGATCGCACGGAAGGCCAACTCTCGCTGAAAAGCGCGGCTGGACACGGTTGCAGGCGTCGCAAACAGAGCCACGTTTTTAACTTCGACTTCTCTGGGCGGCGAATTATCGCCCCAATCGCGCTCCGTCAGCGCTTCAATAAGAGGCACAAACACACCAAGAACCCGCTTGCCCTCAGGTACGCCCGCTTCCTGCATCCGTCTGAGCGCAGCCGCACTTGCCGTATTGCAGGCCAAGACGACGAGATCACAGCCAGAAGCCCACAGCCGTTCAACAGCAGCTTTCGTTAAGGCGTGAATATCGTCAGCATCACGCACCCCATAGGGCGCATGGGCAGAGTCCGCTAAATAGTGAATGGGTAAATCAGGCATACGCTCGCGCACCGCCTGCCAAACAGTGAGCCCGCCGAGCCCAGAATCAAAAATACCAACAGCCATGTGTGACGCCCTCAAGCGCGATGTTTCTCTTCAAATTCATGGCCGTACTCTCGCGTTGCAAGCGGCCTTGGAGAAAGCTCATACGTCGATTGGCGCAGGAAATCCATCATTGCTTTGCTGTCGCTCGCGCGTGCCTTGAGTTCGACAGCATTAATGGGCGCTCCGATCACAACATCGACTGGGCTATCAACTCGTTTACTGAATTCTTTAATCAAAAGCCCCATGCGTAAATTAGAGTGCATATG
>UEXM01002792.1_pt1 | contig 11930 bp, 4 predicted proteins | sample 1796661 | NCBI WGS metagenome assembly UEXM01 (sample SAMEA4772469, study PRJEB27181) | metagenome
TAAAAAAGAAAGAAGAGCAACAATGCGTAATGCTAAATTAAGATTATCAAATATTAAATTAAATGAGCTTTCTCAAATAATGAGAAACAAGTCTAAGCATCTTAAACACTAATTAAATGCCAGAAATTAAAAAAACATTCCTTAGGGGAAGAATGAATAAAGACCTCGATGAGAGATTATTACCAGATGGTGAATATAGAGATGCTTCTAACATTCAAATATCAAGTACAGACGGAAGTGATGCTGGTACTGTGCAAAATATATTAGGTAATAGATATGTGGGTTATAATGAAACTACTGAGAAATATGCTGAAAGTCTTGGCTTAGGTGGCAGTTGTGTTGCAATAATAGAAAATACAGAAACAGAAAAAATATATTTACTTATTAAAGGTACTTCTGTTGATGCTATTGTTGAATATACATTGCCTGGAATTGTTGGTGAAGTTGGAGATAATACATATGAATATGGTAGATTTTTACCTGTACTAATAGAAAACAAAAATAGACCTACAAAGGTTTTAAAATTTGATAAAAAAATAACAGGTATAACAATAATTCAAAACTTTCTTATATTTACAGATGGTGTTTATGAACCAAAAATAATTGATATATCAGATTCTTCTGCATTTAAATCTGGGTCATTAGATAGTGATGGTCTTGCACAGTACACAGCAACTACGCAAATTAATTCTGTAGGGTTTATAGAATCTGATGTTACTTTAATTAGAAAAAAGCCTATAAACGCTCCTAAAGTTCAATATGAATTTGCTACTGATAATAACGGTATTCCAGCTGACAGGTTTAGAATATTTAAAGATAAATTTGTTAGATTTGCGTATAGATGGAAATTTGAAAATGGCCAATACTCAGCTTACTCTCCTTTTACTAATCCGGTATTTCTGCCAGACGATCAACAATTATATAACTTTGAAGAAGGTTTTAATTCTTCAATGGTTAATAAGTTAATTGGAGCTAAATTAATGAATGTAGAATACGGTGTTGATGTAGTTGAAGGTAAATTTCAAACTGTTAACAATATAAAATATGTAGATATTTTATATAAAGAGTCTAATAATCAAAATATTTATTTATATAAAAGAATGTCAAAAGCAGATGTTGAATCCGCTTTTGCAACGGGTATATCAGTAAATAGCCCTAGTAAAAAATCAGTATTAAATAATGACCAATTATTAAGGGCATATGATAATGTACCTTTAAAAGCTAAGGCATTAGACGTAGTAGGCAATAGACTTGTATTTGGTAATTATACAGATGGCCTAAATTTAGAAAATTACACGCCAGAGTTTCTTGTTCAATTACATGATAGATTAGATATAGACACAGAACCAACTAGAAAACATTTATCTACAGCTGGGGTGCCAGTTGGTGCATCTACAATAGCCAGCGTTAAAGATTTAGCCACAGTTAAAAGCGGTAGAGAATATCAAATTGGAGTTGTATTCGAAGATGAATATGGAAGACAAAGTCCTGTTTTAACAAGTGCTTCAGGTTACAATAAAGTTGATTTTCATACTGGTAAGCAATTTGATGGCTTAACTACAGATGTTGATCGTGGTAAAAAATTTAAAGTTAGAAACACAAGCGCAATCCCACTAGCTGCATATAAAAATGAAGATACAGATGAAGAAATAGGAAGCGGTAGAATTAAAAGATTTAAGTACTACATAAAGTCATCTTCAAATAATTATAACAATATAGTTGTAGACCAAGTGCAAAAAGACATAGAAGATTCTTCTACTATTTGGCTTGTTGTACCTTCTTATGAAGTTAACAAAGTGCAAGAAGGCCAGTATTTACAGCTTAAAAAAGCTCTTAATTCCCAAACACCTTTAAAAGGATTTGGGACTCTTACTACTTTTCAATATTACGATAGTGAAACTTTTAAAGTAAAAGCTTTAAGTATTTCAAAAGAAAAACCAACAAATATAAGCGGTACTGAAAGTTTTGATGGAAAATTTTTTATAAAAGTCAAAGCAAATCCATATGTATTAACAGAAGTATTTAACAATCAAGGATTAGCCGGAGCAACAGGCACAATAGCTGAGGCTGATTTCAAACAAGTTTCAAGTGCTCCTGCATATGCTATGTTTTTAGGTGAAGCACCCGAGCCCCATGAGGATCAATATTATTCATACTATTTTAGCAATGGTGATATATATGAGGTTAAAAAATCAATACCAGATGGCTATACAGTACAAAACGTTTTTAATAATAGCAGTTTTAGTGATACTCAAAATGGTGTAAGTTTTGCAATATTAATTGGAGCTAATACTACTTATAATAATAGTAATAGAGTTTTAGGTACTCAGCCTCATATAGATTCTTCTGGAACAGTTAATAAAGTAGAAGCAACATTTGCAAATAACTTTCCACTTAGTTTTAAAATAACCTATACTAATTCAGGCACTGCCCCTGATAATACACCTGCTGTATTTGAAACTGTGCCGCTAGAAGAAGAGGTTTTAGATGTGTATTATGAGGTTCCCCAATCATTTCCTATAGACTCGTGGACAGCAGAAGCGGGACATGATTTAGATTTTTATAATGCTTTTACAATGCGTAACGGCGTTGAATCAACTGTTATAGCAGATGATTTTAATGAAGATAGAATACAAAATGGAGTAAAAGTTTCTACAATTACATCACAAGAATATACCGAAAAGAAACAACCTTCATCTTTAATATACTCAGGTATATTTAATTCAGATAGTAATATAAACAGATTAAATGAATTTAATCAAGGTTTAAAAATTACAAAAGAATTAAATCCTGAATACGGTAGCATACAAAAATTACACACAAGAAATACAGATTTAATAGCTTTATGTGAGGATAAAATATTAAGAATATTAGCTAATAAAGATGCTTTATTTAATGCGGATGGTAATGTAAATTTAACAGCAACTCAAAATGTTTTAGGACAAGCGGTAGCTTTTAATGGAGAATATGGTATATCTAAAAATCCAGAATCATTTGCTGATTTTGGGTATAGATCTTATTTCACAGACAAAGCAAGAGGCGCAGTACTTAGATTATCAAAAGATGGAATAACAGTTATATCTGATAAAGGTATGTCAACTTATTTTAGAGACATACTATTAAATGAAACAGGTGATATAGTAGGTAGTTATGATGTTTATTCAGATCAATACATATTAACGTTTTCTGCAGTTTCATTAAGTTTTAAAGAAGATGTGGATGGTTGGGTTTCAAGATTACAATTTATTCCAGATGGTGGAGTATCGTTAAATGGTAATTATTATACATGCTACGGTGGCGAGTTGTATTTACATCATGCAACCGGTGAGCTAAGAAATACTTTTTATGGAAGTTTTGGTGGTTCAGAAATTAAAACATTATTAAATCAAGAGCCATCAGTTATAAAAAACTTTAAAAACATAACTTATGAGGGCACTACAGGTTGGACTACAAATGCGTTAGGTATAACAACAGATCAACAATCAGGGCAAGTAATTGAGTTTAAAGAAAAAGAAGGAAAGTATTTTGGTGTAATACATGGTAATAGTGATGAAGTTACTTCGCTTTCAACTTCAGAGCATGAATCACATTTAAAAAACTTTTCAATACAAGGTTTAGGTACTTTGTCTCAACACACAGGAACAGAAACTTTTGGTTGTGCAAATGCTGGTTTATCTGTAAATAGTGGTAATGTAGGAGGAACAGTAACAGGCTCAGTAACATCAGGCACAATAGTTTCGTATAGCCCGTCAACATATTTAGCAGGAACACACTCTTATACAGCAACAATAACAGCCCCTAGTGGATTTGATAATACAGGCAGTAATATTACTTGTTCAGCAAGTGCGGGTGCAACCAGCTCAACGTTTACATGTACAACCGCTAATTTGCAAATACCTAATGGGACAACAGGGGCAACCGTTACTGGTACTGTAAGTGCTGGTAGTATAGCTAGTATATCACCATCAACTTATACTAATGGCACTGTAACATATACAGCGACTATAAATATAGGTTCAGGATATTCTAACTCAGGAACATTAACTTGTACAGATACAGCTACAGGATCATTTGGAAGTTGTGGGCTTTCTTTAGCTGTTGGTTCATATTCATCAGGAGCTACAACATTAACAGGTACATTTAGTGGAACAGATTATGGCAATTCAGATGCAATAGCATTAACAGTTAGTAGTGGAACAATATCACCAACTACTACAACAAAATCAGCATTAGCTTCAGGATTAACCGTAACTTTAAGTGAAGGCGTTACTATAACAGCAAAGATGACAGGAGGATTATGTTCACAAGAACCAACTGAGGCAGAAGTAAACGCTCCACAAGCAGCTTCAGTAGTTATAAACGGACCAGCTACGGCTTTTACTTATCAAGATATAACGTTAACAGCATCAACTACAGGTACGGTAACTTCACATCAATGGCATACAAGTTCCTCAAGCGGGTTCACCCCAAGCTCATCTACCGAAATAGATGGTGCCACTAACGCAACACTTGTAACATCAGAAGAGGCAACAGGCGCTGAATATTATGTAGTAAGAATAAATGATAGTACTAATTCGGCTCAACACACGGTAACATATGCAGATAGGCCTTCAACAGCTTTAAAATTTTTAGCGGGTAGTTCTATAACACAAGGGGCTTGTGGATCTGGTACTACAAGAACAGTATTTCATAACAATGCTTCATTTACAGCATCAACAGAATTTTATACAGATAAAACAACCAGTATAGTAGGTTTTTTACAAGGAACATATTCTAATTCCAGTAATGGTTCAAATAATCATCATAGATTTATTAGCTCAAGTGGAATACCTCAAGCAGCTGTAAGTTGTGCAGGTGGTTCTCAAGGAGTAAGAGCATCTAAATGTAATGATTCAAGTTTTGATAGGTATTTCAATATAGATTTAAACGGAAATGCAACATTGGCGAACGGTAATGTTATAAGTTTTACAGTAGAACAAGAGGGTAATACCTATTGGGTAATAGAAGATGCAAGTTATACAGGAACAGACTTTGATGCTTCACCTGTATTTTCATCAACACATAGTAGTTGTACAGCTGTATTAACACCTGTTATTGATGTTACACCAAATTCATCTGCCTCTTTTATAAATGAAGGTGGTAGTGCTAAAACTGTTACATTATCTGCGGCTACAAGATCTAATCAACCACAAGGTATAACGCCTACATTTCAATGGAAAGGCGGAACAGACTCAAGTAGTTTATCAAATATTTCAGGAGCTACAAGTGAAACTTTAGCGGTTGCATTTACCACTGTATCTGCTTCAGCGGGAGCAACAGTATATTACAATTGTACAGTTACATACACGGATGGTAGTGATTCTAAAACTCCAGTAGATTCAAATAATGCCACAATAGTTTGGAATAATTTTCCTACTTATTCAAATTTAAATTTTGTTGGTTCAGGTTCAGCTTCATCACCAACAACATCAGCTTGTACAGATACTAGTAATCAAGTAACATTATATGGTAATCATTTAACAGACATCACTCAAACTACTCAGTTTTATAATGCTTTAACGGGTACTACAAGCGTAAGTGCAGGTACATATTCTAATGGATCTGTGCATGCTTACGTAAATAATACAGGGGGTGTCGAAAGTTCATGGCTAAGCTGTAATGGTTATTCAATAACAGGTGGTGACGGTACAAATAGTTCTTTTGCCTCTGTTGTTTTAACAGCATCACAAACAGGTTTTTCTGGAGATACATTTGTTTGGACAGCAGGTGGTTCTCAAGTTCAGTCTGGCTCAAGCAATACTTATACAGCAACAGTTGCAAATACTTTTTCAGGAAATGTTACATATGCTTGTACTGTTTCAGGAGGATCAACGCCTGGAAGTGGAATTACAAACCCTGCACAAAAAACAGTAACGTGGGCAGTGCCAACACAAAAAGTAACAGCACAACTTTGTCCAGCAAGTACAACTCACAATTTTAATATTACAAATAGCAGTGGTTATACAAATGGCCAAGTTATTAATTTAACAGGTAGTGGTTTTACAGATGGCTGTTACAAAATAACTAATGCTAATTATACTGGAAGTGATAGTGTTTTAAGTGCTCAAGTTGCAGGGTCTTATCCTTACCAACCATCATCATCTTGTTGTGATTGTACAGGTTGTTCTGTTTCTATAAGTGGTGTGGGTACAAAAGAAATTAATACATCTACAACATTAACAGCATCAGCATCTGGATTTACAGCAACAGGTTATCAGTGGTCTAAATCAACTAATAATAGTAGTTTTACAAATATATCGGGAGCAACTTCAGCAACCTTAAGTGTAACTGAGTCATCAGCAGGTTCAGTTTATTATAAAGTAGTTGCAACAGCTTCAGGTATTACTCAGACATCGAGTTCTCATGTTATAAGCTGGTTTGCTAATAACCCTGTAGAAAGATTTTATGCAGCACAATCTTACCAATCAAATTGTTCAGACGATGATGAAGTAATTACTGTAAGATATACAAGTGTAGATGCTTTATCAAATGGTACAGTATTTGAATTAGGTTCTACAGTAGTAACATGTTATAGAATAACTGGAAGTAGCAGTGGGGATTCAACAATGGATGAAATACAAACATTCCATAATAGTTGTACAGCTTGTCAAAATGCAAATGCAGTAGATTGTTCTTTTTCACTTAGTTCTTCTGGTAGTTATAATAGTTCAAATGGAACAGATACAATAACTGGTACATTTGGATCAGGACACACTGGCACAGTTTCAATAGGATTTAGTGTAAGTTCAGGAACAGTTAGTCCAACAAGTGCAACAAAATCACAATTACAAAGTGGTGTTGCATTAACTCTTTCAGGAGGTGTAACCTTAACAGGAACAATAAGCAGTTCAGATGCTTGTACAGGAGATACAGCAACAGTAACAATACCTCAATCAACTTGTAATAGTGTATCAGCTTATTATACAAATAGTAATCCTGCTACTAATACATCAGCAGCAAATGATTTATGTGGCAATGGAAGCGCAAAGGCTTTATATATAAATGGAACTAACCTTGGAAATACAACGCAAGTATATACACAATCAGGTTGTGGAACGCTAATGTCAGGAACAAAATATTATTCAACAGATAATTCAACATATTATATATGGAATGGTTATTCACTAGCTGGTCCTTATAACCTTAACTGTCCATAAAATAACGTAATAATAAAAATATGAGTTTAATAACACTGCAAACAACATTTACAAAAAACGCTTCACTGCAAGTAGATGATATAATTTATTATTTAGATAAAACAACTAATCCTGAAAGTATAAAAAAAATAGGGCCTGTACAAACTATTGCTGATAATTATATAGTTTGTGAAGCTAATGGTAATTTATCAGGGTTAGCTAATGACAGTTATATTTTCTTTGGAAAAGATAATAGTAAGAATACATCAGGAATAGTCGGTTATTATGCCGAAGTAAATTTTAAAAACAGTTCAACAGATCACGCGGAGTTATTTGCGATTAACTCAGAAATATTTATAAGCAGCAATTAATCATGGAAGAAATAATAACAATAATAGAAGTAGCTGAAACAGTTACAAAAGGTTTAGGCCCGTTAGCTATAGCGGGTATAGCATCAGCAATTCCTGGTATCGCTAAAGGTATAGGTAGTTTGTTTGGCGGAAGAAAAAGAAGACGGGCTGAAGATGCTGCTAGCAGAGTACAAGCTAGTAGAATGAGAGACTTTGAAGCAACTGAATTTACAAATCCATATGCTCAGGTTCAAAATCAATTTGACGATATGCAGGTAAATTTACAATCTGCACAACTTCAACAACAAACCGCACAGCAGCTTACGCAACAAGGATTATCTCAAGGGATTGATGCTGGAATGGATGCAGCTTCATTAGCACAAAGATTATCTGGTGTTTTAGGACAATCACAGCAAAGAATTAGAGCTGATATTGGTAAACAAGAAGCAATGAATCAAAAACTAGCTGCGCAAGGAGCAATGCAGGTTGCACAATTGCAAGCTGGTGGTGAAGCTCAAAGACAACAATTAGAAATGGGTAAACAATCACAGCTACTTGGAATGGCTAATCAAAATTTAGCAGCAGCAACTGGGGCAAGAACACAAGCAAAAAATGATTTATTTGGAGGTATTGGTGCTTTAGGTAGCGCAGCTGCAATAGCGGGAATGTCTGGAGTGTTTGGTGGTGCAAAAACACCTACAACAGCACAACCAAGTAATTCAATGGGTGACGGCGGTGGAGGTCAGCTAGAACAGTACATGGCTTACGATATGATGAAAAACCAAGCAAGTTAATTATGGCAACAAAAACAACAGGGGGATCAATGTATTCTGGTTTGTTACAAACAAATCAAGAATTAGCAAAAGCAAAAGCAGAAGCATCAGCAGGAGTAGGTAAAGGATTAGCTGAAGGGTTTAAACCTCTGCAAGGTTATTTAATGGGTGTTGCTGCTAAAGAACAAAAAAGACTAGACCAATTAGATTCTGATATGGGAATAGCCGGCGGGTATTTAGGTAAAATGACCGATACAGCTGGAATATTAGGGGAGTTTGAACAAGAAATAACTGATTTTGGGGTTACTACTAAAAATTTATTAAATGATATTGCTAAAGATGAATCATTAAATCAATTTGAAAAGCAAGCTAAATACGTGGAGGCTGTTAATGCTTTTAACAAAAGAGTTTCGTTATACAGTGGCGATCAAGAAATTATTGCAGGATTAAGTGGCAGATTTGCAAATGGGACAATAAGTAAAGCAAACAATTTAGAAGGTGATGATTATTTAATAGGAAGAGCTTTAGCTACTGGTAATTTTACTGTTAAAAATGGCCAGTACTCAATTTTTGATGATAATAAGCAACAGATAAAAGTTACAGGAGCTATTGATTCTAACAGAATAAAAAATTTATATGTAACCGATACAAAATATGATTTTGATAAAATATCTGCAGGTTACGCTAAAATAGGTGCGGCATCAAAAACTGAAGAAGAACTACAAAATAATATTAGGCAAGTAGCTTTAGGGTTTGGAACTAAAGAATCAGCTTTAGCACAGCTAATTGAGGGGGAGTATCATGAATATGAAGCTATAAAGGATAACACTTTACAACAACTACAAGATTTAATTTATGATGCTGGGTATAATACAGCTAAACAAACTTTTATTAAAGCTAAACCAAAAGAAAAACTACTTGGCACCGCTGAACAAATGGGTATGAGAATGATGGGTGTTTATGACTCAGCTATAAACTCAAAAAATTACAATGCGTTTTTAGGCATGGAATTAGGTGGAGCAACTGTAACTAGTTTTGATATTAATGAAACCAACCCTAACAAAATACAATTTTATAGAACAGATCCAAAAGGTAGACTTGTAACAATAGCAGAGGAATTAGATTTAATTACAGATAAAAATACAATTATAACAGCAATAACAATGGGTAGCGATGGAACTGATACTCAAAAAAATGAAGCTTTAAATTTTGTTAGCAGATATAAGCCTTTAGTAAAAGAAGAAAATAAAAAAGTTGTTTCTAATGGTGAAGATCCAATTGTAGATAATACAAATAAAGGTTTACCAGAAAGAATTACTAACTTATCAAATGAACCTTTTATTAAAGATAATAGAGAAGAATATCTTAAAGAAAAAGGTTTAGAATCAATAGATGAATTACCTTCTTTATCAAAACCCACAATATTAAGAAGTATACAAACGCCCGAATATAAAAAAGCAGTAGAAAAATATAATACTTACAACCCTGCCGTTCGAGCTCCTGGAATACCTAAAGAAATGCTAGGATGGTTAAAGGAAAATAAAGAGGGTGTTTTCTCAGAAAGAAATTTAGCAGAAGCTTATTACCAAACTAGAGGCAAAACTGAAGAGGAGAAGGCTACTGCAATTGAAAGTGAAAAAAATGCTCTTGTACAAAAAGCTCAGGAAGCCATTCTATCTGTTAGTGTAGATAAAGATAATAATCCTATTAATAGAAAATTATCAGGTGACGCAAAGTCAAAAGCCATGTCACAAAGAAAAGAAATTAAAAAAGCTTTAGATGAATTTACAGAAGGTGACACTAATAATAAATTTAAATATATCGATATGTCGGAATTAACTGAGCAGCAATATGAAATATTTAAATACATAAAACAAGGTGTAGACGTTGAAAGACTAAGAAAGCTTTTAAAATATGCTCAATAATTAAATAATATGAATGAAATTTATACAGTTGACGGATCAGAATATATAGTAGCACCTGGAAATTTAGATAAGTTTATGTCTGATTTTCCAAATGCTATTAAAAAAGAGTCTGCAGCAAAGACATCACCCGTAAATCAGAGTGCGTTTGCGGAGCCAGGAACAGCGCTCAATACGGAATTCAACTTGGGAAGTACTTCGTTGGAATCACAAGAAGATGATACAGCTCTTGAAAGAGCTTTAGGTAAAAATTTTGTCACAGACTTTTTTGGTGATATATATAGAGCAGGTGTTCAAGGATTTGGTGCAGCTCAAGCTGTAGACGAAAATATAGCTTTATATAATCAAGGTGTAGATGCTTCTGATGAAACTATATTAAAAGCTATTGAAGCAAATAAAAAAGCAATGGGTGTTGGTATGTCAGACGAAATGCGCGACTTTAATAAAATATATGAAGAAGAGGGCAAAGGCGTATGGGGGTTTATAAAAGGTTTTGTAAATAACCCAACTATTTTAACACAATTATTTACAAGTTCTATGGCTACATTAACTGGTTCATTTTTAGATTCAGAAGAAGTAGCTGGGAGTGCTATAACTGCAGCGGGGGCAGGGGCATTAGGTGGTTCAGCGGCTGCCGGTGTAGGAGCTTTACCAGGGGGAGTTGCTGGATTTTTTGGTGGTTTAGCTGGTGCAATGGAAACTGGTTTAACATTTGGCGAACTACTACAGGAAGAACTAAAAAAAGAAGGTAAAGATTTTTCATTAGACAATGTTAAAGAATTTTTAGCAGATGAAGAAAAATATAGCTTAATAAAAAGAAGAGCTGTTGGAAGAGGTATTGCAATTGGCGCAATTGAAGCTTTATCAGGTGGAATAGCTGGTAAAGTTGGTGGTAAAATTATAATGGGTGGTTCAAAAGTAAAAGGTAAATTTGTACCTCTTACAAGAGCAGGAAAAGCAATTGGCCCAAAGCCTCTTACAGGTGTTGCTGCTGCTGTGGGTATAGAATCAGTAGGTGGTGGAACAGGTGAAGTTGTTGGTAGATTAGCTGCTGATCAAGAAATGGATGTAGCTGAAATTGGTTTTGAAGCAATAACGGGTACTGTAACGGCACCTATAAATATTGCAGCAGGTATATTAAATCAGCCTACATATAAAATAAAAGGTAAAAATGGTAAATATGAAAAAGTAAGCAGGAAAGATATTACAAATCAAATGATGGGGGAAGATGTTGATATAGCTGGTGTAGACTTTGAAATTAAAAACGATCCTAATCTACAAAGAATAGTTACAAATAGACAAAGAAACATAAGGACTAAAGCAAATATAAGACAAGCTGCTCCTGAATTATCATCACGACAAGTAGATAATTTAGCGGCAATAGAAGATCGAGTCAATGATTCTAAAACAAATACAAGCATAGAAGGTAAAGCTGTAACAGCAAAACTTCAAAAACAATATAACGACACAAGAGAAGCTTATAAAGCAAATCCTGAATCAGAAATAATAAACCAAAAAAGAGATTTAGAAAATAAACAAATTGATAATGCTTTAGCTGAGCAAGATAGATTTATTAGTGAGAATTTTCAAAATGATAAAAACTTTTCAAAAACAGTTGTAGATGTTTTAGGAGGACTTGGTGCTCCTTTAAACATATTAAATGTTTCCAGCGTAGAAGACCTTAAAGTGGCTTTAATAAAAATGGGTGTG
>UEXM01002795.1_pt1 | contig 11921 bp, 10 predicted proteins | sample 1796661 | NCBI WGS metagenome assembly UEXM01 (sample SAMEA4772469, study PRJEB27181) | metagenome
GAAATAAAAAACCAAATAAGTAGCAGCCACGCAGGAGGAAGTGCCTCACCAGTTACTGCCGCACATTTAGAATCATTGGGTATTTTTGATGCTATTCTAAATTGGTCAATAGAATAAAATACTTTTATCGCCCCTGCACACTATTTAAAATGAAAAACTATTTTTATAGGAGTTTAGTTAATGTCTTCATTATTACAGCAGGCGATTGTTGATGCAAAAGCCTTAAAAGAGGCTGCACTCAAAAACGCAGAAGCAACAATCATCGACAAGTATTCTGAGGAAGTTAAGTCCACCCTCAATCAACTATTAGAACAGGACGAGCTTGAAGCTCTTCTTGGCGGTGGCGGCGAAGAGGACGGTCTAGATCTTGGCGCGGAGGCACCTTCACCCGGCGCCGAAGCAACAATGGATGAAGAAGTAGAAGCAGATGAAATTGCCGAAGGTGTGCCAGATGCATTTACCGAAGATTCAAAAGAGCTTAGTGGTGTAAGCGAAGGCGATACATCAGAAATTACTATAGATTTTAAAGAGCTTGCCGAAGCCCTTGCATCGCTTCGTGAAGAAGTTGAGGGCGAAGAGACTCTTGATGAAGCAGAAGAAGAAAAGATGGATGAAGAAATAGATATTGACGAAGATAACATTGTTGAAGCTATTTCTAACATGTTATCTGATCCCTCTGCTGACGAAGAGGAAGCTGATGCCGATCAAATGGAAATGGCTGGTCTTGAAGAAGCAGCCGACGAAGATGAAGATGTCGTAGAAGAAGGAGAACTTTACGAAGAGATCTCCGATGGTCTTCTTGACGCAATCGTAGAAAAACTTACAGTAGATATGGGTGCCGAATTAGCAGGCTGGGCTGGGAGATCCGCAGATGATACCAAGTATCAGATGGAAAAGGAACTCGCTCACCGTCGTAGCACCGACATGGAAGAAGAACTAGAGGCTCTTAAACAAGCACAAGAAGCACTAGTATTCGAAAATAAGAAACTTAAAAAGAATTTGGCTAACTACCAAGAAGTAGTTAGTTCACTTAGGGAGAATGTGCAAGATGTAAATCTTAGTAATGCACGACTCCTTTACACCAACCGCACGCTAGGAAATACCTCCCTGAATGAGCGACAAAAACAAACAATTGTCGAAGCGATTTCTAAAGCTGGTTCGGTTGAGGAAGCAAAGACAATACATGAGACCCTTCAAAGCACAGTGTCTTCTACTCCAAAACGTAGAACACAATCACTAAGCGAAGCTATCACCCGTCCAACTTCCATTATCCGTGCATCTCGCAAGGAAGAGCCCCAGGCAGATCCGTTCACTGTGAGAATGCGTAAACTAGCAGGTATCAATTAAATCAAAATTTAAGGAGGATTTATAATTATGTCTAGTATTGTAGAAAGATTGACCGAAGGCGTTGTCAATCGTGATATGCGTGCGGAGTCCCACGCACTTCTTTCCAAGTGGAAGAAGACCGGACTTCTAGAGGGTCTTGAAACTGAGCGTAAGCAGAACGCCATGTCTCGTCTCCTCGAAAACCAAGCTAAGGAGCTTCTCCGCGAGGCTAACACCATGTCTGGTGGTAGTGTCGAAGGTTTCGCTGCTGTTGCTTTCCCAATTGTTCGTCGCGTTTTCGCTGGTCTTATCGCCAACGACCTCGTTAGCGTTCAGCCCATGAGTCTCCCTAGTGGTCTCATTTTCTTCCTTGACTTCACCTTCTCTGGTGATCTCGGTGGAACTCAAAGTCAAGCTAGCCGCTTTGGTAACATCAAAGAGAAGTCCATTTACGGTACTGATAAGGTTGGTAAGGGTGTTATCGATGGCGTCAGCTTAGTTGACAGTAATGGCGGTGACCTTTCCGGTCCTCGTTCTTCTGCTCGTGGTTACGCATATGCTTCCCCCACTGGTTCATCACTAGCTGTTGCTAACGGTAACGCTACACAGTGTGTAGTACAGTCAGTATTCAAGCTCGATGGCTCTCTAAGTGAGACCAGAAAGAAGCTTCTAGATTTCGATCCAGATCTTCTTGCTGCTAGTACTCTAGGTTGTGCAATTATTGATATTGCGGATACTCGTCTTGCTGCTGATGTCCAAGAGATCGATTTTAACAACCTTTCAGCAATATCGCTTCTCGATATTGCTGATGGCGTTGACACCGGAAACCTTCGAGTTTCGTTAAACGATGAATCTGGCAATCGTCTTGGCACCATTAGTGCTGCCAGCACAATGAGCCAAGTTCGTCGTCTAACAAGTAGAGTTTCTTCTGATTCACGCGGCGCACCTTTTCAGTCAGGTCTAAACTCTCAGGCAGCCGCCGTGCGCTTTGTTATCACCTTTTCGGAGCAAGCTCAAGTTACCTCCGAAAGTGATACCGCAGGAACTCTAGGCTCTACGGGTCTTGTAGTTAATAAGGGTGCTGCTTTCCCTCTTCGCGATCAGATTGATGCTGGTGGTGCGGTCGGTGCGGTTATCGGTGCGACTCCTTGGGGACTTGAAGGCAATACTGACATCCCTGAGATCGACATCAAGGTTGATTCCATTGCTGTCACAGCGCAGACCAAGAAGCTCAAGGCTAAGTGGACCCCAGAGCTTGGTCAGGACCTCAACGCATACCACAACTTGGATGCTGAGGTTGAACTTACTTCACTTCTCTCTGAGCAAATTGCTCTTGAAATTGACCGTGAGATTCTTGCTGACCTTGTGAATGGTGCCACCGCAGCTACTCGTTACTGGTCTCGTGCCCCTGGTCTCTTTGTTGATTCCAATGGCAACGAATTAGGCGCAAGCTCTGCTGCTCCTGATTTCACCGGTACCGTTTCTGAGTGGTACGAGACTCTTGTTGAAACTATCAACGATGTCTCCGCACAGATTCACCGCAAGACTCTTCGTGGTGGTGCCAACTTCGTCGTCTGTGGACCTGAAGTTGCCAACATTCTTGAGTTCACTGCTGGCTTCCGTGCTGCCGTCACTCACGACGACGAAAAGGGTTCTATTGGTGCTCTCCGCACTGGTTCACTTAGCAAGAAGTTTGATGTCATTGTTGACCCTTACTTCCTTCGCAACGTGCTCCTCATCGGTCGTCGTGGTTCAAGCTTCCTTGAATCTGGTTATGTCTATGCACCTTATGTGCCACTACAGACTACTCCCACAATCTTCGGACCAGAAGACTTCATTCCACGTAAGGGTGTTATGACCCGTTACGCGAAGAAGATGGTTCGTCCCGATATGTACGGTCTAGTCGTTGTACGTGGTCTTCTTGGTGAGTCCGGCGCTTCCTGATAAGTAAGCCCACTTACCAAACCTAAGCCCCCCGCCTTGTGCGGGGGGTTTTTGTCTTGAGAGTACTAATTAAGGTAACTTGAAATATTCTCCTTTGGGCGAGGCCACTGCTCACAGAAAGGTTTTATTCCGAAGTGGCTGGGATAGGATCATTGAATAAATCAAGTTATTGCAATAACATAATTATAAAGGAGAAAATATTATGGGAAATAGAAGAATAGGGCGTAAAAGATTATACGCATTAAATAAAGCTGGCGAAAAATTAACTTCAACAGCAGGACCAGCGTTGGAAGGCAACATTGGAGCGCAAACAAGACTTAGAGAATCTGAATTAATTGTAACCGATATTACAATCGATTTAGGATCTTCCGCAGCGGCAGCACATTGCTTCCCGATGAAGGCGGTTGTAGATGGTGAGGGTGTAGGTGTAGACATGGTTATTGGAGTTAGCTCTTCAGCATCAAATTCTGGTTCACTTGGTGCATGGACAGGCAACGGTAACGCCCAAATCATGTTAATTAATGGCACCGCCAGTGCTGCCGATTCTGTTGGTATAATCACTTCCGGTGAACTCATGTGCGTTGAGCACCCCGTAGGGGGCGCCAAGACAATCGGCTTGTCTTTCTCTTCTACAGCCACCGGGTCAGGCTCCCCTCTAGACTCAGGTGCAACTGATTTGGTTGATTCTAGTACCTCTCAGGCTCTTGGCACGTATACATCCTTTGATGTAAGTGATGCTGATTTAGATAACAAGTTTCTTTACCTTGTTTCTTCGGGTTCAACTGATGGTGCTTATACGGCTGGTAAGTTTATTCTTAGGCTTTATGGCTACAACGTCTTTAGCGACGTATGATGGAAGTTTAAAATGAAAGTAATTAAATCCATTAAGAGAGCAAAAAAACCCGAGGCGCCACAACCAGTAGCACCAGTAAAAACGAAGACAATTAAGAAAGCACCAGTAAAAACTAGAACAAAAACTGTTAGAAAAAAAACTATCAAGTCTTAGTAAATAAAACCAATGCTTTGCTTCCCCCTCATCTAACAAGATGAGGGGGCTTTTGTTTGTCTTTTCACTATTTACTACGAACAGGAGGCTATATGAATGCCGACAAACTTACAACCCATATCTCAAACAAGTGCAATTATTCTTTCATCAACTGGGTCCGCCTCTGATGTAGCAATAGCGGTTCCATTTGGAGTATACAGTGGCTCAGAAAAGTTCTTGACTGGAGCAGCCCTCCAAGTAAATTTTGTTTACAAAAGACTTGGAGGAGATGTTGTTGACATAGAGCTTACAAATGCTAATGTGTACGCCGCTTACGAAGAAGCGGTACTAGAATATTCCTATATTATCAACATGCATCAAGGTAAGAATATTTTATCTGATGCTTTGGGTAAGCTAACTGGCACATTTGATCACAAGGGCGAAGCTATAAGTGGACCTTCAGGTTCAAACCTTGAGTATCCAAAAGTTATATTGTCGTATGCCAATAAGATTGGTGACGGTGTTTCAACGATGGCAGGCGTTGGAGGAACAAGTCGCATATATTCTGCATCTTTCACAACCGTCAGGAATCAACAAGATTATGACCTTCAAACAATTATTTCTTCATCATCTGCTTCCGGTGTAAATGATGCTGGCGGGACAGTAGATTATGCTGGCAAAGTTGGAAACTCTAGAGTTATTATTGACAAAGTTTACTACCGTTCTCCAATCGCCATGTGGCGTTTTTATGGCTATTATGGTGGCGGAATGGGAGTTGTTGGTAACTACTCTACTTATGGTCAGTATTCTGACGACTCAACGTTTGAAGTAATCCCAACTTGGCAAAACAAACTACAGGCAATAATGTACGAAGACTCTCTCTACACAAGAACTTCTCATTATTCATTTGAAATTATAGATAATATGTTGAGATTATACCCAACTCCTCGGGGCGAAGATGGTTTCGCTAGTTATATGAATCGAATCTGGTTCCGATTTAGAATAGCAGACAACTCTTGGGGCGAGGATGGGGATACAAATACGGGAGTCAAGGGTGTTAACAATATAAACACTCTACCGTTTGATAACATCCCATATATCAATATTAACTCAATGGGTAAACAATGGATTCGCAACTACGCTCTCGCGCTTTGTAAAGAAATGCTTGGTCAAATACGTGGTAAGTTCCAGACTGTTCCGATCCCAGGCGAATCCGTCACCCTAAATTACTCTTCTCTTCTTTCCGAAGCACAAAAAGAAAAAGATGATCTTCGCCAAAAACTAACAGATATGTTGAAAGAAATTGAATACACAGAACTAGCTAAAAAAGATCAGGAAAAGGTTACAGCAGCAGAAGAAACTCTTCGTCGCTCTCCGCTACCAATATTTGTAGGATAAATGAATGTCTGATAACGAATGGTCCAGACCAGCAGCACCGCCTCCTCCGCTCTTTCTTGGAAAAAAAGAGCGAGATCTTGTTAAACAGGTCAACGACGAGCTTGTAGAAAAGGTTATTGGGCAGCAAATTTTATATTACCCTATTGACATGGAGGCAACAAATTTTCACGATTTATATGGTGAGGCAATAGAAAAAACTTATCTTCCTCCAATAAGAGTTTATGCTCTTGTAAATTTTGATGAAGAAGGTTCATCATATTTGGACTCTGTTGGTATTGATGGTAGTTCCCAAATCACTGTTCATTTTCATAAACGCAGGCTCACAGAAGACCAAAATCTATTTGTCCGCGAAGGAGACTTTGTTCTTTACGGTGAGAGATACTATGAGATTATAAAACTTTCTTCCTCTAGAAAGTTATTTGGACAAGTAAACCAGACATTTGAAACCTCTGCTGTATGCAAGAGGGCACGTAAAGGACTATTCGATGCTACCTAAAAACTTTGATTTCACACAATTGCCAGAAGATAAAAAAGATTTCAGCCTTAAAGAAATCGGTATGCTTGGTTCAAATATAGAAGACATAGATTATGCCATGACATCTTGGCTTAAAGAAGATTTAGATCTTACAACAATGACAAACGAAGGTTATAAAAGAGTGCCAGTATTGTGGCAAGCACCGGAAAGAGCCTTTCAGATTAAAAATAATCATGATTTAAGGCATCCAGTAGATGATGGTGGTGGTGTAATAACACTACCTGTTGTAACGATTGAAAGAACTGGGATTACGAAAGACCCGACTAGAAAGGGAGGCTTTCAGGCTCACACTTTTTCAAACAATAAAAATGGAAGAGCGGGTCGTCTTGTAATTGCAAAGAGAATAAAACAAGATAAGACAAGAAATTTTGCTGTCGCTGACGGCACGCGAACAAATACATCAGGAATAAGACAAAAGTTTTTTCCAAGAGTGAATAGCAAAGTTGTAGTAGAATTTTTATCTATACCTATTCCTATTTATGTGAATCTTGACTATAAAATTGTTGTTAAGACAGAATATCAGCAACAAATGAACGATCTGACTCAGCCTTTTATGACGAGAACAGGGCAAATAAACTCTTTTGTTATGAAAAGAAATGGTCATCTATACGAAGCGTTTATAGATCAGGGGTTTAACCAAAGTAATAATATGTCAAATCTTGGAGAAGATGAAAGACAGTTTACCAGCGAGATAAGCATTAAAGTTCTTGGTTACCTTATAGGAGAGGGTAGTAGTGATGACCGCCCTATAGTGCGAAAAGACGAAAACGTTGTAGAAATTAGTTTTCCAAGAGAAACTGTTGTTCCAGCGGGCAACGACAACTTTTTTATTGACTAAACACTTCCTGAAGTCCTTTGCGAAAACACGCAACTATTTAAGATGTGATTAGCAATGCTTTATAGCATATTTTACTTATAAGTGAGGATTAACTAATGCCCGTAAAAAACTTCAAATTCGTCTCCCCTGGCGTTTTTATTAACGAAATTGACAACTCTTTCAGACCAAGACAAGCAGACGCTATTGGACCTGTTGTAATCGGACGCGCGACTCGCGGTCTTGCAATGCAGCCTGTAACTGTAGAATCATACTCTGATTTCGTCACACAGTTTGGTGGAACAGTAGCAGGAAATGGAGGTGGAGATGTATATCGTGATGGAAATTATCAATCTCCGATGTATGGAACCTATGCAGCTAAAGCTTTCTTAAATGCAAATGTCGCGCCCTTAACATACGTTCGACTCTTGGGTCAACAAACAACTGATGGTGCAGCAGCAGGTGGCGGTGCCGCCGCTGGATGGAAAACCGTAAATACAGTTCCATCCAAAGCTCTCTCCACTAACGGTGGAGCATACGGTTTGTGGGTGTTTAAGTCTGCTTCTGTTGGCACAAGTCTTGGAGATGGTGTGCTTTCGGCTGTGTGGTATTTAGATAGCGGCAAGATAAGGTTATCAGGAAGTGTTTACAACCTTACTGGCACCACCATCCCGACTACCGGGTCTGCCGGTACGCTAATTCAAACTGACTCAAATAACTTATTTACTTTAGAGGTTTTTGATACAAGTGGTGCCACAAGTCCAAATGAAAAAATTAAATTCAACTTTGATGACTCAAAAGAAACCTTCATTCGTAAGCGCTTCAACACTAACCCCCAGCTTATGGCAGCAGGAGATTTCTACCCAGCATCTTCAGAAAAGACATATTGGCTTGGCGAAACTTTTGAACAAGAACTAAGAGATGCCAGTTTCACAACGGCATACACTACTGATTTGACAAGCGGAACGCCTTTGGTTGGTCTTGTTGTGGCCTTGAAAGAACCAAGTTCAACCGCAACTCCGGCTGCAATGAAAGGAAAAGCATCTCAAGAAGCTCGCGCTGGATGGTTTGTCGGGCAACACCAAGGTGATCCCGCTTCATATGTGGCAACCAGTCTTCAAAAGCTCTTCCGTTTTATTGGTCGTGGGCATGGTGAATGGTTACATAAGAACACAAAGGTCTCAATTGAAAAAATTCGTCAAAGTAATAACTCAACTAGTGATTATGGAAGTTTCTCTGTTGTAATTAGAAGTTTAGCAGATACCGATAACGTTGTTCAAGTTATCGAGAGGTTCGATAACCTTACACTTGATCCGGCTTCTCCAAATTATATCGCTCGCAAAATGGGTGACAGGTATTACCAATGGTCTGAAACTGAAAAGAGACTTATAGAATACGGAGACTACCCAAACCAGTCCAAATACGTTAGAGTAGAAGTAAACACTGATGTTGATGCAGGTGCGACCGATCCTGTCTTACTGCCATTTGGATATTACGGTCCTCCGAAATTCTCTGACAGTGCTACCCTGACTGATCAGAGTACGACATATGGCAGCATTTTTGCGACAGGGCAAGCAAGTATTCCAGATTCAGAAAACGCTGCCTTTGGCTCTGCAAGTGCGGCAGGGTCTCGCGCAATTTCTGCAAAGCTTGTTTTCCCATCTGTTAGACTTAGAACGAGTGCCTCTGATGGAGGACTTTCTAATCCAACTGATGCATACTTTGGGTTTATGCCTACCAGAACTGATTCTTCAACAAGAGCCGATGCCTCAGTTGCAGATCCACACAGATATTGGAACACTGCATGGCCACAAGATCCGACCACAACTGTGACTGGTGTTGATAGTTTTGCTTACATCTTCACCCTTGATGATCTTGAAAAAACTGCAAGCGGTAATTACTCTTACAAGTCTGGTTCTCGTGCTGATGGTACCTCAGTAACCTCTGGTTCCTACACTGATCTGCTAGATGCCGATTATGGGCAATTCACCGCCCCATTCTACGGTGGTTTTGATGGTTTTGATATTACCAAGCCAGATCCAATGTACAATACAGGTATTAGTTCTACTGACAACGAAGATACTAATTACGCTTTGCATACATATCGCCGTGCTATCGATACAGTCTCCGATCCAGAGTTTGTAAACATGAACCTCTTAACTGCCCCTGGTCTTACAAACGAGGCACTAACAACTCACATGATAAATGTTTGTGCAGACCGTGCTGATGCATTGGCTCTCATCGATTTGCCAGATGTATACAGACCACCTCATGAGAAATATTACGCTGATAAAAAGGATCGTATTGGAACCACACCGAATCAGGCTTCCACCGATCTCCGCAATAGAAGGATTGATTCTTCCTACGGAGCGACTTTCTATCCATGGGTACAGACCCGCGATGAAAATAGTGGACAGCTTGTTTGGATCCCGCCCACTGTTGCAATGATGGGTGTTCTGGCTTCCTCCGAAAGATCATCACAAGTTTGGTTTGCTCCCGCAGGCTTCAATCGTGGTGGGCTATCAGACGGCGCAGCAGGCATTCCAGTCGTAAACGTAACAGAGCGTCTAACCTCTAAGCAGCGTGACACACTTTATGACTCAAGAATCAACCCAATCGCCAGCTTCCCAAGCACAGGCATTGTGGTCTTCGGTCAAAAGACTCTACAGGAACGCCCGTCTGCTCTTGATAGAATCAACGTTCGTCGTCTAGTGATTTTCCTAAAGAAGAACATCTCAATTCTTTCTTCTCAGGTGCTATTCGAGCAGAATGTCCAAGCAACTTGGGATCGATTCAAGTCTCTTATCGAGCCATTCCTTGCTAATGTTAAGACTCAGTTTGGTATAACTGATTACCGTTTGATTCTTGACGAGACTACAACTACCCCCGACCTAATCGATCAAAACGTTCTATACGCTAAGATCATGGTCAAGCCAGCACGCGCCATCGAGTTCATTGCAATTGACTTCGTTGTCGCTTCCACTGGCGCATCATTTGATGACTGATAAATTGGGGGCTTTTGCCCCCACCCACTACTTACTTATGAATAACAGGAGAACCTAACAAATGCCATTCTGGTCAACCGATTTCGGACAAGACACAACCCTTAAAGATCCAAAGCGTAAATTTAGATTTACCGTGCAGTTCCAAGGAGTGAACGCTGCTCAAGGCGGCGCGCTACTTTGGTACGCCAAGACCGCTGCAAAGCCTTCTTTTACAATTGGATCATCTGAACACAAGTATCTGAACCATACTTTCTATTACCCAGGCTCAGTTACTTGGAATACAATTTCAATAGCCATGGTCGATCCGGTCGATCCAGATATGACTGCAACTTTATCTGACATCATTGTTCAATCAGGCTACTCTCCACCAAACGATGCAAACTCCCTTGGCACTATGTCAAAGGCAAAGGCTGCTGGAGCACTTGGCAGGGTTATTATCACCCAGATTGACTCTGATGGTAATCCACTTGAAACTTGGACCCTTTGGAATGCTTTCATTAAGGATGTTAAGTTTGGCGATTTAGGATACGGCGAAGACGAACTAACTGAAACCACTGTTGAACTTCAATATGACTGGGCAAGAGTTGAAACAGCAGTCCAATCTTCTGCTGTCGCTGGTGGCGGTAACGAATTCTTCAACGCAACCTGATTATAGACAATACAAAACGCGAGGTGTAAATTGTCAAGAAACAAAGACCGTCTTGGTGGGTCACAACACCAAGACACCCAGCCACCAGCACAGACTGGCGGCTTTTCATTTGTAGTTCCAACAGAGTTTGTTGAACTACCATCACAGGGTAGATTCTACTCACAAGGTCACCCTCTTCATGGACAGGATTCAATTGAAATCCGACAGATGACCGCAAAAGAAGAGGATATGCTAACATCGAGAACACTCCTTAAAAAAGGTGTTGCACTCGATAGAGTTATATCAAGTCTTATAGTCAACAAAGCAATCGATCCTGACTCACTCTTAGTGGGCGATCGTAACGCAATTATTATATCTACCAGAGTTTCAGGATATGGAAACATATATGAAACAAAAGTCACTTGTCCAAGCTGTGGGACAACTCAGGAATATTCATTTGACTTAAATCAAGCAAATATTTATGATGGTGAGGACGCAAGAGACCTAGGTGTCAAAACAAATGATGATGGAACCTTTAATGTCTCTCTTCCAAGGACTGGTGTTGATGTTCAGTTTCGCTTGTTGAACGGTCGTGATGAAAAATCATTTTTATCCGGCTTACAAAGTGATAGAAAAACTAAAAAAGAAAAAAATATTACACGCCAAATTGCTGCCATTGTAGTCTCCCTAAATGGGGACAACTCAATGCAAGCAAAGCAATACTTCATAGACAATGTTCCCTCCATTGACTCCCGCCATTTGCGACTTGCCTATCGCCTCGCGGCACCAAATGTTGATTTAACCCAACATTTTGAGTGCAGCGAGTGCTCCCATGAGCAAGAAATGGAGGTGCCACTTTCGGCGGACTTTTTTTGGTCTAACTGAAGAATATATGGAGAACGTATATGAGCAGTTTTTCTTCTTAAAGTATTCGGGTGGTTGGAGTTTTTCTGAAGCTTACAACCTGCCTGTTGGGCTTAGAAAGTGGTTTGTTGAAAGGCTGTTAAGACAGCTTGAAGCAGAGAAAGAAGCGATCGATGGTGCCTCCAAGGGACGCGGAAATAGTTCACAGACACTAACACCGAATAATGAACCTAAAAGTGCTGAAAAGCTCTACTAAACAAAGGCTGCTTCGGTAGCCTTTCGTTTTCATGGCGTTACTATTTACCTATGAAGTGAGGGTATTTTTATGGCTGGCATAGATGATGCTATTAAGACTCTAATAAAAGAATTACAAAAAGTCCAAGGCGAAACAACAACCAGAAGTCGAGCTATCCCTTCTGATG
>UEXM01002799.1_pt1 | contig 11916 bp, 5 predicted proteins | sample 1796661 | NCBI WGS metagenome assembly UEXM01 (sample SAMEA4772469, study PRJEB27181) | metagenome
TCGGCAATATCATCGCCGGTTCTGTTAATCCAATTTGATCCAACTCTGTCTTTGGTCTCATTTTCATAGTAGTCCATGTCAATACCATACCCTTCTTCCCACGATTGAGAAACCGCCGAGACAGATAGCGTAAAGTTAGATGGTATAGTTTGAGAATGAGGAGCATTAAACATCTTTAAATACCACTTGGCATTTGATGGGATACCCGCATAAGTTGGATCGAACTCTATTAAAGTTCTAGCTAGCTCAGACGATGTAGATGAAGCTTGACCATAGATAGAAAATACTTCTAAAATATCTGAGGCACCCATGTTAGAACCTGTTGCTCTGGTCGTCAAATTCTCTTGGAAAGCATTTGTTATTGTGTTGTCTTTTGTTGCATAAAATCTTTTGATCATATCGCTGCTCCTCTAATGTCTGTATCCGGGAACTTTACTTCAAATATGGCGTTCTTTGGGGCCTTTAAGTATGTCCCATCTTTAGACTTCAAGTCATCTATAAGCACTATGGCTGGGGCGTAAGAAGTTCCAGTTTTAATTTTTGCATTTACTTTTGTTGTGTCGACTACACCAGGCACCTTATTGATTAGATTATAGACTTTTGTTAAATAGAACGGCTCACCAATGTACATCTTGTTTGAGAATTCAGACTTGATAATCTGATTCACTGAGTTTAGCACTTGCATCTTGTCTCGAGTTGGATCAACTATCACTTCATAGTCAAAGCCTATATTTATTATTCTAGCATCATATATGTCTATGTTGTCATTGAGCATTTTAACTTTATTCATCCATGTTTTTATATTTTGTTTGATGGTACTGTTGCACATAACTAACTGATTGTTTTGATTGATCGATATTACATATATAGATAACCTTCTGTTGGTTGATGAAGGGTCGTTGATTATAGACGCTCTTTTTACAGCACCATATGAGGCAGGCATAGAGTACAACATGGCTTCATAATCATTTCTAGTCACCGCTCTCTTTTGAGCAAAAACTTCTGAGTATGCTCTATGTTTTAATTCCTCTGCACTTGGGGTAGAAGTGTTTCCAACAATTGGCTCTTCATTAGACACCTCGAGTGAGTTTAAGATAGTTAGTTTATCAACTTCGCTTGGATTACCAGGAAAGTCAAGTGGTCTTGTAGAAAAATTAACCAAATTGTTTGCTGCGACATTTATTGAGTCGCTAGAGTTTTTGAAAAATAATACAGTCAAAGTCGTGTTCTGTGGTGCGATGCCTAGCCCGTCATTGTTCAACAAGGCAGTTGGATCAAAAGCTGAATCAGTCATATATGACTTGCCAGACATTTTTAATGCGATGGTTGATGGGTCAATTATGTCGTTTGACGTGTCATCAAATTCGCTTGATTGACCAAATCTTAGATATGTTCCAGAATTATCTCTTTCTATCACAAACTTTCTTTTTATTTTTTTTGCTTTCATAATTTGTGGAACTCCATCAGTCAGTGCCGATGGGTTTGTGGTATTTATGTAGATTGTATCCTGAGATAGATGTTCCACCTCATAATACTGATGGCCATCGGAGTCAAATACAGATTTGATTTCCTGAATCGCTGCCGAACCTACACGTAGCCTCAGGAACCTTTGAAAACTTCCAACATCAAGTTCTATCCTAAAAAGAGCAACAGATTTAATTTGACCGTAAGACCTTATCGCATATCTAGTGGGTTTACCTGTCGTAGAAGAAAATTCACTGGCTACTACTTCGTTTTTTGAATTTGAGAAGTCAACATCTTCCAACAATACAAAGCTAGTTCCATCTGATGTAGATACTTCTGCGCCGGCCTTAAGTATTGGTATCGAATTCATTTTTGGGCCTAATCCAGATGGGTTAGCAGGAACGGTAATATAGAATGTCGCCATGCCAAAAGCAGCTGGTCTTGCCGACTGAGTGTACCCCATATTCTTTGCGTGTCTTTTGACATTTTCGTATTCAACAGCTGTTTCCAAGAAAGATTCATTAACCTGATAGTCTAAATAAAACGACAACATGTCTCCAACATACGCGACAGAGTCTAAAACAAATGATCCAAAAGTATTCTCTGAGAAGTCCTTGTACGAATCTGGGTAATAGAGTCGTGCGTGTTCCTCGAGATCAGATTTGATTGAGTTAAAATCTCTACTTGTAAAGTCTACTAAAAGTTTCTTTTTCATAAGAATGATGCTCCTTGATTGTTAAATAGGTTAATTTCTAACTCGTCGATGTTTCTTTGTCCAATCACGTTATAGCGTATAACTACAGACATTTGACCGACATCTATCATCGAGTCAGTCATGGGCATATATATTTCCAAAAGATTTACTGATGAAATATATCTAGTTATTTGAGATCTTATCTCAGATGCAATGATGGATCTGGTGCTTGAAGTGTTTTGGTCAAACACAAATGTTCTTAGACCTACACCATAATCAAAGTCGCTCAAATTTTCTCCGGGAGAAGTAAGTAGCAAATTCTTAAGTTCAAATTTAATCTGTTCAGGTAGCGTTGTATTCATTTTAAACAAGTCTGTTTCGCCGTTACTAAGCGGCCATGATGGTCCATATGTAGTCATTGTACTACCTCCGTTAGCCTAATTAGGCTTATTCAAAATCTTTTTCTGGGTTAGCACACTCGTTTCCTTCAGCGTCGAGTACTTTTAATTTTAATCTTCTTTTTCTAAACCATGGTATTTTTATACTAGGAAGAGAAAAGACATCAAATGGATTAAATGATCCAAATAACCTTTGCCTCTCCCTGCCGGTTAGTTGTTCTAAAGAGAAGCCATCAATGTCGTTACTGAGATATGTAGATGCGAATTGTCGTCTAATGTAGTTTTTGACGAACTCATTCATTACCCCTTCCCAGTCATCATCTTGATCTTTGATTAATTCTTGTATTTCAGGTATTCTTTCTCCTTCTCCTCTGCCCATTGATTTCATGAAATTTTCTGTACAGAATATCGCCGAAGATGATGTGAACATAGTCACTGGGAAAACCTTGTCAAACATTATGGTGAATTGTGGAGATTCAACCATCTTGTTCACTATACATTCAAGGTCGAATTTTTGTGTTACTGAATATTCTGATAGACTTGAGTCAACAGCCTCAACTTCCGTTTGAACTAATGGTAGTATGAACGTTCCGTTTTGGAACATAAAACATTTTTCTTGACTTGAAATGGGACCTAGTTCCGATAAGAGCGTCAACTTGTCTTGCGCGCTTAAGAAGTCGGCAGGCAAGACACACGAAATTCGAACTCCATAGCTTATTTCTAGTGAGCCGGTTGTACCAAATGGGCTTGGGTTTTCGTTCTCATCTAAAAAGCTATCATCATATATTACTTGAAAATCTTCAAAATCACGAGATCCGACATAAGACCTGAGGGAGTTTTGCAAAAGTGCTATATTGACATCCGTGCCCCTGTTTAATTCATGAAGTCTTTGAATTGATTCATTATTGTTAAAGCCTTTATCCATCAATGCTTTGAACGACCCTTTATATGTAAATTTTAAATTTCCAAAATAATCGGATAGACTATTATTCGGGAATGAAGATCTTAGTTGCGAAATCAAGGACTGAAAAGACGTTGTTGGATTAACTCCATTTGGTAAACTTAGGTTCGCGGAAGATTTAGCATTTGTTCTGACATATTTTTCCACTATAAACTGTACTTCGCCACCAGCCACCAAAGGAGATATTATACTGCTCTCGACGACATCAGGAATCGTGCCTGGGTCTGCTGTACCTTCTTGTTTAGCAAGGTAGTAAGAATTTAGCCCTATATTAGATGTACTACCTTGAAAGACACTCCCCAGACCTATTAGGGCCTTTTTAATGTCATATATGAGAGGCTTATCGGAAAGTCCATCAAAAGCAGTCTCCGATAGTCTAGCTGCTTCAAACCTTACGAGCTCATTCATGACTACCATCGCCTCTTCTTCAAACATTCGTATCGCAAGTATTTTTGCAAAAAATTTCAATTTCTTCACTGATGATCTTCTAATAAGTCCAATGTTGACGCGTGAATCAATTGCACCAGATGAAAAATAGGCATCTTTGTCATCTGCTAATCTAAAATCCATTCCATAAATTGCTAAAACTGCTGGTTTAGAAATTGTCTCTAAGCGATTATCGATTGATGGTCGATTTTGAAGGTTTCCAACGATTGACTTCATTGTCTTTTTCGTAGATCGATCGATTTTTGGATATAACATTTGCGCTTCTGATATTTTCTCCAAAGCATCTAAAACAGCAGGAGGGGGTTTGACTTCGTTAAGATCAAACATTGTTTGATAAGACTGGACGCATTGCTCCAAAAAGGTATACCAATATTTTGATTGGGCAATTGATTTTCTTCTAGGAAATATGGGGTTTCCAATCTCAAACATTTCGTCTTTCATTTTTTTGGTGATGTACGCGGAAAACGAAGGGTCGAAATTTTCAGGCCTAAAGTGTACGTTTGAAAAGACTCCTATTCCTTTAAGGAAGTATTCCGCTATGTATATTCTCAGAGTACTCCTGACTGTTCCATCCATACGTGCTCTGGACTTATTGTTTATCAAAAGCTTGAATGGCTTTTCAACCACACAATCTTTGTCTTTTGTCATCTCTGGGTAATTTCTGATAGTGTTCTCAAGATAGTCAACTCTAGATTTTATGTCCAACAGAGACAACATTGGTGGTCGCTCAGGGTCGCAACCGTCTCTACTTTCAAAAGCATTCATTGCATACTCAACCCACCCTTGAAATTTTCTAGGCTGTATCGTGTAGGGCGGGTTTGAATATCTACCTCCGTAAACCTCAGGGTTAAGAACCCTAATTCTAGTGTGGCCATATTTTCCCAACACTTGTTCAGATTCTTCTTTATCGTAAGGTGAGCCATCTTTATTTAAATACTCAAAATCTTGCTCGCTGATACTACTTGTTACATATCCGAACAAAAAGCCAGATGGTAAATCTAATGGATTATTTTCATTTGTAACTGATGCTTCTGTTATTTTTTTTCCTAGGGATTCGAATATTTTATTCTGCAAAGATCCAAAGTCTTTGTTCAGGGGTATAATCGATGAAGCGTAAGAGGAAAATATATTCTCTCTCAAAGGACTGTCGCTAGTTTGAGGTGTTATGCCGATATTCTCTAGGTGATTCATCTCTTTTTGTGTTGGCAAGACTTCTATAGGTAAAACATAGTTTTCATTTATAGCTTGGTTTGAACCTAATCTATCAACAAATCTAAATTCATATGAAAAGTCTTTTTTTCTATCTAGATTAACGAATCTGTGTCTTGCTTTATAATGCGAAGCCTCTCCAGGTTCTTCTTCGTAAACAGTTGAAAATCCAGTTGGCAAATTAAAAGTAAGTCCTCCTAGAAGCTGATCTCTGAGGTAAATCCCCACTGTTTCCGGAAAGTCTCCCTGGACCGAGCCAGAAGCATCTGTCAATGCGCTCATAAGTGCCTTTCCCAAAACTCCTCTGGTCTCATATTTCGCATCTCTTTCGGTTTGCTTATTCGAATAGTTTGGATTAAAGAACTTCAAGAACCTACGAAAAGCACCTTCTCTATTATTTAATTTATCGCGCAAAGCGTTCCCAAATACCCCGTTTCTTCCATTGAAACTAATCATCATGAGCCTTAGAAGAATGTTGAATTGTTGATCATTGATTTGCATTGCCTCTTCTTTACTCAAATCATTGTCAGATACATCATTGAATTTGTTTTTTGGATCACAAGCATCCTTTAGTGCTTCAGAAGTAATCGCTCCGATAAATGGCCCATCAGGATTTTCTAACTCTAGAGCGTCACCAATAGTTTTTTCAAGCTCATCTAAAACTTCTTCGTTAAGCTTATTAACTTTTTCTGCTGCCTGCTCAGGTGTGAGACCCATGTCCTGCAGTAGGCCATTTCTCAGATCATTCCAAGCCTTTAACTGATCGTTTGTTAAACAGATTGATGCTGTAAGTGGAAGATTAGGGACGCCAGCATCTAATAGATCTCTAATTCTTTGCTGGTCTTCTGATGGTAAATAGCTTCTGAGGTTATCAAAAAATATTGCTACTTGATCTGGTGATCCTAATAATACTCTCATCTCCGGAGATAGAGCATCAATAGCGTTGGCAACTAATTTATTTGCTTGGTCACTACCGGAGACTACTGCTTCCAGTATTTCATTTTGCGAAAGAACTGACGATATAATATTGGACACTCTGTCGCCGGCTCCGACATAATCTTCGCTGCTTTGAGCTAATGCCGGCATAAACAAACCATTCGCTAACTCACTGGCTCTACTATTTCCTGTTTCCGGATTTGTAGATCCGCCGCAGAAAAGCTCATCTAAAGCTTTTTCAAAATTATTTTTAAACCCAGAGACAAGGTTTCCTTGCTCGACGCCGGTTGCTATAGCTTGTAATGGTGTTCCAATTGCCTGCAACGCTTTACATAAAGCATCTCCCAGAAAGGCTAAAACTTTTTTCAGTAAATTAATTGCAATCTTAGATATTAATTCAACAATTGCATTTCGAAATATCTCACCAAATTGCTTATCTATGTTGTACCTAAGGCTTAAGCTTGGGAAGTTAATCTTTGGAATACTCAAGGTCAACTCGGGGTCGCATACATCCAAAGAAAAGGACTTCATGAAGTCACCAGCTGGTGGGTCAAAAAGTGGCGGGTGAGGACATGACTTAAAAAAGTCTGTAATAAAGCCAACCGCCAGGTCTGCTCCGGGGAAATTTGACAATTGTTCGATTAGAAAATCAGCTTGTAAAGAGTCAGCAATATAATCGATTGCAAAGTCGAAGACTACATCGTATACCGCATCAACTTTGACACCCATGTTTGTTTGTTGTAGATTTTTATTTGCTCTGTCGAAAGCATTAATATCTTCTTCTTTTCTTTCTGATAAATACTCATCAACATTTTCTTTTGTTTTTTTGACTTTGTTGTTGGCTTGAGCAAAAGTATCCGATCCTTTGAGATATGATCTTCTTGCGTGTTTGACAACTTTTTTTAAGTATTTTTTTGCTGTTTTATATTCTTTCTTCTTATTTGTTGAGCCAGCGGTTGATGGAGACACCAATTCTTTTGGCCAATCAGTTTGGTTATATCCTGATGTTTCACGATTATATAAAAAACTATAACTCTCCATTATAGTTTTATAAAACTCGGCATCTCCAATATTGTTTTTTATAAACTCCTTATCTGCTTCGGTGATGTTAGGGTCCTTAAGTGGATCTGGATACCTTTCAAAGATTTTCATTATTCTATCTTTTGAGTTAAAATCACATATATCACTTATTTTTGCTGATTCTTGTGTCTTCATGTTTATGAGATCAGTGAAAGATACGCCGCCAAATTGTGCCTCTATTTCAGAATTCAAATCATCAAGGAAGCCAGAAGGTAGATTATTTAAAAATAAGTTGAATGTATTCATTGACATGAATTCAAGAGTCTTTTGAATCATTAAGTCGTAAAACTCTTCGATTGTAACACCACCTAAGAGACACTTCAACATCTTTCCGGTCATCTTTGTCATCCCGCAAAGACCAATTGTGTTTAGAATTTTGCTATCTGTTGGTGGTGGCTTGTCACTATCACCAGGTTCCTTGCCCAATACATAATCTAAAAAGGAATTTTCTCCGTTGAAAACTTCACTATAAGATTCCTTCATCTCTTCCCAATCAGCATTGTTTTTAAATCTAGATCCCCATGCTATGTCAAGATTCTCAAACTTAGTTTCTGCATACAGGGAGGCTTTGACATTCAGCTGTTGTTCACTATTGAAACTCGCTACACCACCTCCACCAGGTGTTTTAATTCCTTTATCGTTCTTGAATGAATACTCAGGCTCTTTTATCGCGGTTGGAACAGAACGATTTGATACAAAAGAAAAAACATTGTCTTTAGTGTATCTATTGGGATCTTCCATTGCGTTCCCTTGTGAATCATAAATTGGTGTGAATCCACCTATGGCATTAGCTAATTCTATTGTTTTCTGTGTCATGTCGTTGATATATTGTCTTTTGTAATTTGCGACTTGACGTTCTTTTCTTTCTTCATATTGCGTTTTTTCTCTCTCGAGATTTTTGGCATCTTGTCCGCCGGCAGCTATATCATTAATTGATCGACAAGCACTCTTATATGCTTCATTCTCAAGGGTCTTAAAGAATGAGAGAGTTTCTTTTGCCAGATAATCAGTTACTTGACCATTTCCAATTCCCAGAGACTTTTCAAGCAAACACCCAAGTTCGTTGTAGTCTCCTTCATCAAAAGATTCTAAGGAGCCATAATCAACAACAACAGGAGGATATACATTGTCTATTGTAAACTCCAGCCAAGGCTTTGTCTCTTGCGCTGTTATGTCTATGATTACTTGCTCTATATTTGCCATGAAGGCATTAGCCGTTATATACTTTTCTTTGAATAGATCGTGCTCTTTGTTTATTTTTAGTTTTGTATATTTGTCATTGCAGTTCTCGTCTAAAACGTATATGTTTTTAATGACAAATGGTTTATCTTCTCTGTAAACGAATTTGATTTTTTCATATTTTCTTTTGATCAAAGAAGGATAGTCTATTCCTTCGTAATTGTTTTGTCTCAGAACAAGATTTAAGTCGAATCTGAAATTTTTAAGCTGTTTTCTGATTGCTGAATAATTCACTCTTTGAGCAGGATTATCTTTATATAGAATTTTTAGTCCGGTAGATTTCAGATTTTGAGCGTTTGCATAAAATAATCCATAGACTCTTAATGCTCCACCTAACTGTATCATCTTTTTAAACAAGCCTCTGTAATTGACTTCAGCTTCAGGTCTTATGGTGGGGCCCTGGTCACCCTGTTCACCGTCTTCATCATCTAGATCTGGTATGGCGTTGAAATTAAATGATGGAACTGCTACTAGGCATGCCTCATTTGTCTCTTTAGATGTTTGATCATAATTCGTTTTTACGATTATTGCTACTCTTTCTAGAGATTTCCTGTTTTCATCGTTTAAAGCTTTATCTAGATCAATCAGTAAACGTTCCACTCCTCTTTTTATTACTTCTTCATTTGGCTCATCTAAGTATTTCCTGTATATCCTTACGTGATATTCACAAAACTCTTCATTCAAATAAGACTCTTTGATCAAATACCACTTCTCGGGTAACTTAAAGTTTGGATCGGGATAGCAATCCGGACATAATCGCTCATCGATTGGTTGTTCGACTATTTGAGTATCGCATTCATCTTTCTGAAAGTCAGAAAACTTTTTTTCCAATTGTGTCATATTCTTTCCTACGTTGTAAAAACAAACTTGCTGTTAATAAAGTCAGATCCAAAATCTGGGTTTAAATAATTTATCTTCATCAGTTCTAAATCTTTTGAGAGTGCGGCTTTCTCTGTTCTATTCTGTAAGTCACCTGATGTTATCAATGGATAAACAATAGGGTGAGTTAGCGACGGCGTGGTGGGCACTGGTCCTGCGAGGTGTACATGGGTCATCATACTATTGTTTAGGTATGTTATGTTTGAGTTATTTTGCGCAACCATTGATGACAATTGGGCAATCTTATTTATCATTTCTTCCAAGAGAGAAGCAATATTGTCTCCCTTTGGAATTGGTTGTAACTTTCTTCTTTCACCATTAGACTTTCTAAAGGGATCTAGCATATTGAAACTAGTCCCAGTATCATTGTCAGTGTAGTTACCAGCTATCAAAGAGATCGTACCCACAACTTCGTTAGCCCCGCCTGTAGATAACACTTCTCCACTATTACCAAAACCCTCAAAGCGTGCGCGACCAGTTACAATTTTTACATCTCCTCTAGCATGCATGCGTATGGTATCCGCTTTTAAAGCCACAGTAGATCGTCCGATTGACTGATCTCTGGGTCCTGGTGCTAATCCCATATAAGAATCTATATTCGATTTCTGACTTATGTAGACTCTAGCAGCATCGGAGGCGAAGCTGAGATTTACAATTGTATTTTTATTTGGAGGAGTTCTAGAGCCATCTTTATGCCTATATGACGAAGCCAGGCCAGCTATCAAGTCTATTCTGGCGGCTTGCGTAGATCCTTTGCCGCCATATCCTGACTTAAGAACACTAGGACGGTCGCGGCCAAGTATTATAAGAGAGTTATTTTCACCTTTTATAATCTTTTCTGTCTGTGCGACTTCTATCGTAGGTATTGCTTCGAGTATAGGCTTTTGACCTATTCCTTGGTTAACACCGGCTTCTTGTGACTCTTTTATTAAATTTTGGTCTTCATGTTTTTCATTTTCTTTATTTGGCATCTCAATCTCATACGTAATATGTGCAATAATTCTGCACTATTTTTTTATCAATAGGTTTTGTAATACTATCATGTGGCATCAGTAGGATTGGTGCCAGCTGGTTCATCTTCTGAAACCTCGCTGGTTGGTGGCTCCCAAAACCCATCGGGATCACTTGTCCTAACAGAGTTTTCAGCTGCAATTTCTGGCCAAGTTGCCAACCACTTGTTTTTCAATGATAGATATTTCCACCCTATTCTATTATGCCAACCGAACATTGCCAGAGCAGATAATTTGCCTCCGACGTGAGCTTCAGTTCCTTTTCTCATTTGGAGGTGTAAGTGTGGACCAGTACTTCCTCCTCTATTTCCAATTGTTGCTATCAACTGACCTTGTTTGACTTTATCTCCAACCTTTACATTATAAGTCTGTATATGTCCGTACTCCAAAGTAAAGTCATACGGCTCTCCGACATAATTGTTTTCTTTATGTCTAATGACTACTTTTAAGCCATAACCAGTTGTACCAACTCTTGGGTATATTCCAAAAGGATCTTTAACATAAGGTTTCCCACTCACACCAATGGACACCACTTCTCCATCAAAAATAGCATATAACGGAGAACCTGTCGCTTGTGCTATGTCAACTCCACCATGCATTGCCTGCACTGTACCTGGTTTTGTGGGGCTAGGTCTTGCTCCCATAATAGAAGTTATTCTGTGGGGTAAATTAGTAGCTATAGGCAGTACAGAATTAGGTATTTGCCAAGACAAAAATACTTCGTTGAAATTCGATGTCGGCTTTAGATCGCTCTCTAAAGAGACAAATGAAGCCATAGGCACAGCATTAGACCAATTGGCCGCTGATGCTAGCAATAATTGCTGCTGACTAGGGGTCAGTAGATTAAAAAACCTAGGATCATAAGTTGGACCCCCTGTTGGTTCTTCGTACTCTAGACCACTAAAATCTGAATTCTGAAGGCTTCCTTGTGTAAATTTGCACTTTATAACCTGCCCGAAGTTTATAGGACTTTGAGAATCAAACTTAAAACTAGATCTAGCTAAGAAAGAATTTCTATGCAACAATATATTATTGTATATATCTTCCGAACTTCCTTGATATCTTACGGGACTTGGCATAAAAAGTGCCGCTGAGGCTAATGGCCTAACTATTAAATAAAGCCTCTGTGTTTCAGGATCTAAAAACCCATCTATCACATCTGTACTGGTTCCAGTATTATTTTGACTTTCAAAACCTGAAAGACATACAGCATTAAATGTCCCCTCTGTATAGTCTGACATCAAGTTGTTGTATGTATTCTCATGCATATTTGACATCATGAAGTCAAAATATTCTGATGGTGAATTCGCAAAAATCCTATAAGAATTAGGGTTATAAGATCCTTTTCTGAAAGTGGACACTACTTTTCCTCCGACTCTTGAATTTGATCAAATATTTGAGCAAAGTCTTTGTCGGTCAACTCATCTGTCTTTTCATTCTTTGATAGTAATCCACATAGCTTTACAAGCTGCTCATTTGATCTCTGAAGCGTCTCTACGTACTTCGCAAGGGTTTGACCCATGTCCCTGTGACGAGACTGGTCTATGGCCAAATATCGCATTGCGTCATCAAGAAGTTCTCGTGTTGTTTCACGATCAC
>UEXM01002802.1_pt1 | contig 11907 bp, 24 predicted proteins | sample 1796661 | NCBI WGS metagenome assembly UEXM01 (sample SAMEA4772469, study PRJEB27181) | metagenome
TGTGAGTAATGCGATACGCGACCTAGAGATACATGGCGAGCTATTCGACCTGCTATGCCTGCCTCGTACACACTACGCTAAGATCAACATACATGTAGGTGCAGCGTACGGAGACAAACCTATGGCACTAGACAATTTTTGTCGTAACTTTCATCGTCTTTCCGATGCTGTCAAGTCTCGCCTTACAATAGAAAACGATGACCGAGCTTCCCTTTACTCCGCACATGACCTATACGAGTCCGTATACAAGCGCCTAGGTACACCGATAGTCTTTGACTATCATCACCACAAGTTCAACACTAGTGGACTCACAGAGCAAGAAGCACTGGAGCTATCTATATCGACGTGGGGAGATGTTACACCGGTCACTCACTATTCACAGTCGAGAGCAGTAGAGCACAACGACCCCAAGATAAGAGATAATGCACACTCCGATAGCTACTGGGAACCTGTAAATAATTATGGTCATGATATAGACGTAATGTTGGAGTGTAAGCACAAAGAAATCGGCCTTTTCAAGATGCGTGAATTGCTTTCTGAAAAAAAATAAACTTTTTTCTTGACAAAACAAAATCAATCGGAAAAGAGTATAAAATGAAAACAACAACGGAGAGAACATGAAAAAAAAGATACAAAAAAAAATAAGAAAGGAATGAATCTGGATGAATACATAAAATTTTTACAAAGCTTAGAAGCAACCGAAAAGAAAAACTTACAACAAGAGAGAAAATAAGATGAATATATATCAGATGTACAATGAAAACGATAATAAAATAGGGTTTTACGTAATTAGGGCGTCATGGGGCAACATTATCGCAAAAGTCACTATGATAGGGAGCCAAACTCATGGAAAGCTGAAAGGTAGATCACCCTATTATGGTAATCCGGATGTTTTTTGCGAACTCTATGATCTTAAAACTGGCAAACCAGTTCAAAACAGGTTCAAGTATTTAGAGAAAGATGGGAAAACCACAATCAGCAGTGCAGGTACGTATACATACAGCATGATAGATCCCAATAAAGTTTTACAAAAATTTGGCTGGAAACCACAGTAACAGAATAAAAAATAAACTTTTTTCTTGACAAATTCAGGTGAGTCGGATAAGAGTATAGTATGAAACGGAGGACAAAATGAAAGTAGGAACATTGTTTAAACTCAATAATCACATGGGAATTCATGAACATCTTGAAGGCACTATCGGCATTATTTTATCCAAAGCTAACAGGTATGGTCAATACAAAACACAAGTGGCCGATAAAATTCTGTATCTAATGCTATATCATATGGAGCAGTTATGAAAGAAGGCGATTTGGTGAGAGCACTCAATACTCACAAGGGAATAGGAGTCGTAATAAAGACTCAATGGCGTTTCTATGGACTTATGTTGGTGGTACAATGGCCTGACGGTACCCAGACAAGATGTTCAACAAAACATTTACAACTAATGGAGAAAAAATGAAGGTTTATTTCAACATCACTTACAAAGACGGATCAACCAAGAAGGTGCGAGTTAAGCAAACTCCCAATTGGGATACATTGAAAGTACTTTTAGAACATTATCGTTCAATGGCTTCGGTGGATAATGTTATTGTGGATGTTTGCTAGGAGAACAAAATGAAACACAAAATAGGAACCATGGTGGAATTATCCGCAGCAGGGCACAGAGTTCATCATAACCCCCAACACGTCAGAACGGGGTTCGGCATTATCTTGGACTACAATGCCTGCTTAAAATTCCCCTACATAATAAAATGGTTCAGTGGAGGCCGTATGGGAAGGGATTTCTCAGCCAAAGAATATGAGATAAAGAAGGTTAAAATACCAAAATCAAAAAAAGTTTAATTTTTTTCTTGACAAAACCAAACCAATCGGATAAGAGTATTATATCACCCCAACAACAGAGAAGTAAATGAAAATACATGAAAATGGCGGTACAACTGGCTACCGAAGCGACTCAACATGCGGCTATTGCCGACAAAAAGGTCACAATCAATACCATTGCCCGAAAGTTAAATCAGACTGGGCATGGTTCAAAGACTTCAAAATACCTTTGGATGCAAATGGCAACGTTTCACGATCTGGGTGGTATGGAAATTATCCCGAATCATGGGGCCAGTGGTATGTACATTGTCAGAAAACATACAACACTATTATAGAGAGAGAAGAAGCAGCTAAAAACAAGACTCCTACTGCCCCCCGCAAGTCCTCCCCCCGTAGCTGTGGATTCTGCGGAGATATGGGCCATACCCGTAGGAAGTGCACGACTATGAGTACCTTTCTTAAAGATTGTCACAAAGCGAACGTCAACTGGAGAAGAGCTATATACAAGGAATTCGTTCAAACTTATGGCATATCCGTAGGAGCCGCAGTGATTGTACATCATGACGATAGAGCCTATTGGGGAAGTCCTAACAATGAGAAAATCCATATTCATAATGGCATTATCACATCTATAAACTGGGATAAAATGACGGTGTTTTCGGCACTGGATGAGTTCCATGAAGATGTTCATAGCCCTGTGATTATTAAGGTTCTACTAGCAAATGGGCAAACGGTCATAATCAATAATGAATTAGATAAATCTAGGTGTGTTGGCAAGGGCGCTAGACCTACCCGATACGGCTATGGAGAAAAATATAGTATCAACAAAGTCATAGCTCCTGCAAAGCAACCTTTAGGAGAGGATTGGATAAATGGTTACAAAGGCGCCTTTGACACGCTCACAAAGAAGCGAAGCTACGAACAACTGAAAAACGGCATGGCTTCGCAATATGGAGCGCCTGATCTTGTCAAGCATATTGAAGCTTGGAAGTAGACTATCATAGAATCGCAAAAAAAAAATAAACTTTTTTCTTGACAAAATGAAATGAACCGGATAAGAGTATAGTATGAAACGGAGAACAAAAAATGAACTCATCTTAAAAATCTTTCTCAAAAAAAACTTTAAAAAAAAACTTGACAACCTTTTCAAAACTAATTATTATATACAAGTCACTTTGACTTAAAACACAAAAAACTATAATGGAGGCCAATCATGGCTATTGACTTTAAAACATTCCTAAACATCGTTCCTCACCTTATCGCTTCACGTTTTCCAATCTTATTGCGTGGACGGCATGGCATAGGCAAATCTACAATCGTATATCAGTTAGCAAAAAAAGAAGGGTTGCCTGTTGTCGAAAGACGTGCATCTCAAATGACCGAAGGTGACCTTTTGGGATTACCAAAGGTAGAGAAGGGAGTCACCAAGTGGCTTGCCCCAGACTGGCTTGCATTAGCCTGTAAGAAGCCCGTAGTCCTCTTCCTAGACGAAGTAGACCGAGCGACAACAGAAGTCCGCCAAGGTATCTTTGAGCTTTGCGATTCCCGCAAGATTGCCGGCAACACTTTACACAAAGATACCCTTATCTTTGCCGCTGTAAACGGTGGCCAGCATGGTGCTCAGTATCAAGTTGGTGAGATGGATCCAGCAGAGCTTGACCGTTACACCGTCTATGACGTAGAGCCAACTGTAGAAGACTGGCTTGATTGGGCTAAAGATAATGTAGCTACTGAAATCTGGGATTTTATCAATCAAAATCACAATCACTTAGAACACAATGATGAGTTTGAACCTAACAAAGTTTATCCTTCCCGTCGTTCTTGGCAAAGACTATCCGACTGCATGGCTAAAATGGCGCCTACAATTGAGTTCAATACTACAACATACCATCTTGCTAACGGTTTCATTGGCTTCGAGGCTGCTGTATCCTTCAATGACTTCTTGAAGAATTACGATAGACAAGTGACTGTTGAAATGCTCCTAGACGAAGGTAAGTTTGAACTTACCAAAGATTGGGTAATCAACGACCACAACGCTATGGTAGAGAAGATGAAGGCCAAAGGTATTTTCGATGAAAAGCTTGAAGATGTACAGATTGAGAACTTAGCACGATACTTTGTATCCCTACCATCCGAGATTGTTATGGTATTGTGGCAATCATTAGCTCAGACTGATGAATCTACTTACAACATTGCGAAGCTGTGGGCCACAACGGTCGACGGGATTCTTATCCAAGACTTTGTTGTTGGTATCTTAAATGCTAAATAGCAAAATATGGTTGCCCCAAAGCTGGGGCAATCACTAAGATAGGATTGTAAAATGATTACAATGAAAAGAAGAAATAGAAGAAAACGAACCGTCCAAAAGCCGAAAGAACGCAACTGGATAGCACAGAAGGCTTTCGTAAGAACTGGGGCCGGATCACACACCGATAAACGGAAAGAAGCATCACGCAAAGCATGCAGGGGGAGAGTAAATGAGAGTCACTAAAGGAACCTATAAAATAGCAAATAAAAAGGGATGGATGGAGGAAAAAGGCTCTGTTGGTATAAAGTTCCCCTTTATGGTTCATCGAAAAGAAGGTGCATGCCTTTGGAAAATAAGCCACTTGGCTACTGGCTACAACATCATGAAGGTGAAAAGACTCAAAGATGCTAGGGAACGAATAGAAGAATTAGAAAAGTACCCTGTATTTTTAATGCCATGTATGGAAACATGGACAAAGTCTATCGAAAAGATGCAAAAGTACTGGCCCGAACAATTTAAACAACTGATGGATATCATCAGAACAGGATTATAAAATGAGTAACGATATAACAATCAAACTAACACTATCAGATCAACTACTAGCTAAACTGGTGTACTTGATACAACCGCCGAGTCAAGATCCAACCATGGCGGCAATGGCGCGCCTTTTGGGAGCCTCACAACCAGCAGCCCCAGAAGCAAAGGCCGCACCAAAAGAAAGGGCAAAAGTCGGTTTTAAAATAAAATAAAACTTTTTTCTTGACAAAACTAAATGAATCGGATAAGAGTATAGTATCACTTCAGAAAGAGGAAAACAAATGAGTGAAGAAGAAAAAAAAGATAATAAACCCAAGTTTGACTTAAACGTCCACACGTTCAGGTTGCTACAGCAAGAGCCGTTCTTTGCCGCTCTATCGCGGAGAATACATAAGTATCCAACAACAATTATTCCAACCGCAGGAGTCAAAATAAACCAAGAGTCCGCACAGTTTGAAATGGTCTACAATCCGGATTTCATGGCCAAACTACCTGACGATCAAAAGCTTGGCGTATTAATGCACGAATTCTATCATGTTATTTTTGAGCACTTGACCACACGACTTCCTGAAGGTGGCATGAGTATGATGTGGAATGTTGCAACTGACCTAGCTATCAATAGTCACCTTATGGATAAGCTTCCTGAACAAGGATGCTTCCCGTCTAAAGTTGGAACTCCCTTTGAGAACTATCCCAAAGGATTATCAGCAGAGGCTTATTATAAGCTGCTCAAAGAAGACGAGCAATTCAAGCCCAAGGAGCCACAGGATGGAGAAGGTGACGGAGAAGGCGGCGAGGGTCAAGGCGGTGGCCAAAGCCAAGGGCAAGGCGGTCTAGGTGACTACAACATGGACGACCATAGTGGATGGGAGGAAGCTGATTCTGATACGAGAGCTATGGCCAAAGAGCGCTTAAGAGATGCTGTTGAAAAAGCAGCTAAGGAAGCCTCTTCTGGTAAAGGCTGGGGAACCGTTTCTTCTGAGACACGAAAGAAGATTATGGATATGATAACACCAAAGGTGTGTTGGCGTAAAGTCCTCCGCTACTTCGTAAAGACCTCTCAACGCTCTAGTAAACGTTCGACCGTACGGAAGCTCAATAAGCGGTTCCCTTATATCCATGCTGGAAAGAAGGTCACACGTCAAGCCAAGATTGCTATCTCTATTGACCAGTCCGGATCTGTATCCGATGGTATGTTGGCGGCGTTCTTCGCAGAATTAAACACTCTCTCGAAACTTGCCGAGTTCACCGTTATTCCCTTTGACACAGAAGTTGATGAAGCTCAAGTATTCGTATGGAAAAAAGGCCAGAAGAAGAACTGGGAAAGAGTTTTGTGTGGTGGAACGTGCTTCAATGCACCAACCAAGTATGTGAATAAGCAAAACTTCGATGGTCACATTATCCTAACAGATATGGAGGCCCCAAAGCCTGTACGTTCCAAGTGTCAACGCATGTGGTTGACCGATGAGAACGGAAAAGCCAACCCATACTTCAACACACTAGAGCGCGTTATCGCTATTGACGTGAAGTAATGATTAAAGGAACGTTGTGGCATCACCCGTCACTTGGATACGTAGTGTGCGCGCAAGAACGATCGGATGGGTGGCTTGTTATGCAAGTCATCGACCAGCCCGCAGAACAAACGTTTATACACACGTCTACAGTAGACCTATATTTTACCCAAATAATACAACCAACGGAGACAACATGCAACACACATACAATGTAAGATTGCACAACGCGGAAACCATAACAATAACAAGGGCTTGTCGGCTTGCGGATATGATACAAGAGCACATAGACAAAGAGGGTACGCATGTGCAACATGTAGGGCTTGACAACCAAACAGATGTTCTAATAACCATCCAGACCACTTTCAAGGTTGACGACCTATTCTCAGTAATCTATGATAACAGAACTACCTTGGGTTACAAAGAATTCTCAATCTATTATAGTGAAGGATTCAATAAGGATACCGAGGAATAACCCCACACTACGGGGATACTACCCTACCCCCCAACCCCAAAGGAGAAGATATGAAGATAGGCGAGCTATGGTTCTTGCGCGAGCCTAATGATAGCTGGCTCCTGTATCACCTGCTCACAACGAATCCGGTAGACAAAGACGTGGTAGTGGTGGTAAGTACAGAACCGTATGATGATGATGTGCTAGTTACGTACATGAGCACGATAACAGGAGAGAAGGATTTTATGAGAAGAGAAGATTTTGAAAGAACATTTATAAAAACAGAGGAATTAAATGAAAAATAAAACAAATGCAGTAATAGAAGGCGTGGGCGAAGCGATACGCTTTGTCCGCGATAATTGGGTGGACGAGCGCTCACCCGTATGGGAGGGTGACGTACATGATTTCATGGCGAACGTCATGCACGAGGATGTAACGATCTTTGACGTTATACATATTCTCACGTCAATCTCCAAAGGAGATCATGTGCAAGAATTGGAGGGAGCGTACATACGCAAGGATTACGCGGGTAAAATCCGAAGGATTGAGATAAGGTAAGCGACGTTCACTAAACTGTTATTGCAAATAGTGTGCCAAACTTTTTTGTCATAACTATTTATGGAGAGTCCTCCAAGATTCTATGATAATGCAGGTTCGACCTGCATTATCTCTTAAATCTAATTTATTTTTAACTTTTTTCTTGACAAAATTAAGTGAGCCGGATAAGAGTATAGTATGAAAACAACAACTGGAGGATTCCATGAACGGAACTTTTAAAGACTTCGGCCTTCAAGCCGCCACTCGGAAAGCTGACACTCTCAAAGAGAAGCACCCCGATTCCATTATTTTCGTAATCTATGATTATGAAGAGCAACGCCACGATGCTGTTACTGAGGATGGTCTTAATGAACTGTATATTATGGACTGGCACTTTACCGTCATATATGAATACTAAACTACGTTTTCAACTTTTTTCAACTTTTTTCTTGACAAATCAAATCGAATCGGATAAGAGTAATATATCCAACCAACAACCGGAGACAAAATGAGTAAATACTCTAAAACCCCACAACAACTACAATCAGAAAGAACCCTTATATATTCCGAAGGAGACTATCCCTTGCTTCCCCATGACCCTTCCCAGAAGAAGGACGGTCGTATCTTAGACACTGGTATCAATTTTGTATGCTACTTTGCCGACGGCTCCGATCCCATAGCTTGCCGAAAGCTTAAAGACGCTCTTCTTTATGTAAACCTTGTCTCTATCAACAAAATGCCTTCAAACTACGTCACTTCTTTAAAGTAGGAAAATACATGAATATACAACAAACTGAAAGTTTACCTTTAGACTCAACTTTTGCCGAAAGCCTTGCTTTGCATACCGTCTTAGCTGAAGCTTGCAAGGTGCTCGACAACCCTGAATCAGACCACCTATCAATAATGATGGCGGAGAACACAATAAACATGATTCTCAATTCCATAGAGTTACCTGAACAATGATAAGCTTCTTTTTGGCTCACTTGACACTTGCTCTCATTATACTTTCAATCCCCTATATCGGAAATAACCATGAATAAAACAATCCTTACACTCTTTGTCCTTCTTACTTCTTGCTACTCAAAACCTACTCAATCCGAACCTATCGGCACAGTCGAAATCATAGACTCTGAAGTTACCGTACAGTTCGTTGCAACCGGAGAATAACATGACTTTCAATCAAGTACAGCGCATCAATGACCTAGACCAACTCCGAAGCCTGAAGCAGGATTTCATACGACAAGCCGACGCAATCGAAAAACAAGCGGTTTCCGATGATGCAACGGCGCATGAATACTGCGGCCTCTGCGACACAGTCGATTGGATTCACTGGAGAATCAAGGAAATAACCGATGTTGAATAAATACAAGAACAATCCATTTTATACAATCATAGCTAACAAGCTATACTTTATCACAAGAGGCGGTAAGCACATCTATTGCCGAGACGCCACACTTTCAGACTTTGAAAACCCACAACGGAGAAATAAATGAAAACAGTTACCATCAGAACGAGACAACCCAATGGCATCGTCGTCAAAAAGACGACCACGCCGCAACGATTACCTAAAAAAATGACGACCTTTCATTATGAAGGCGCAAAACCAAGTCAGGAGGCGAAATGAGCAATTATCTAGCAGTAGGAATAGCAGAAGGCTTCGAGCAAGCTGAAAGCGATGAACAATATATAGCCGCTTGGCAACACTTGATTGACACCGGCTTGGCATACCGTATGCAAGGTTGGTTCGGAAGGGCTGCGGCAACTCTCATAGAAGAAGGTTATTGCAAGGAGGCAAAATAATGAAAAGACACTTTATAACTGAGTTTGCACTATTCGGACTCGCATCGCTAACACTCTACTCTTTCGTGGTGGTCGGCTCAAGCTGCATAGCGGAGCGAGATAAGGAGCTAGCCGCTCGAAGTCCACTTGAAGCCGCGCAAGACCAATGCTACAGCAAAAGAGCAGGCTCGCGGCCCGCTTGTTGGTCAGAAGGAGATTGGGAAGCTTATTGTCAGCGTGTACAATGCAAGGAGGGAAAATAATGAATCCAGATAATTTTAGAAGAATCCCCAAAGGTGCATACATATATACCTTGACCCATCATGACGGAATAGGCGGGGAGACTGTAAGAACGTTTTCTTATTTTCCTGAGTCCGAAATGGATGAACTGGATGCAGAGGATATATATTGGAACCTCACAGTGAGAAGAGAAGGTGCAATACAACCTTCGAGAGTATGGAAAGGACTTTATTATTAAGGTTCAAACTGGATTATCGAATTAAAGTGAAAAAAAAGTTTGACAAATCCAAGTGAGCGAGATAAGATATAGTATAACCCAAAAACATGGAGTTCTTAAATGAACACAATCAATCAAAAAAATCTCATCTCACTCAGGAACGCTTTCTTCAAAGGACTTGTAAGCAAGTTCCATCCTCACTTCTCACAGCTACAAAAGGTCTGCAACCTTATCGACAAGTTGGATGCGCTCTATGATGATGAATATGCTCTCACCTACGAAAAGTGCCCGAATACTGGTGCCTATGTAGACAACGACGAAGCACTGCAAAGCCTTACCAAAGAGATTCACAATGTACAGCAAGAGATTGATACCCAAGAACTTATCCTTGCAACCTCACTTTTGAAGTAAACCCAAGCCAACGTCCAAAAATACCTGTATCACTAACAACGGAGAACCCATGATACTATCAAAAAACTTTTATTCTTTCACCGAAGCAAAACGATTCTATAACTATCAGATACGAACACCACAGCTGTTTGATATCTACCTGATAGAAGACCATGAAACCGATGTGTACAGCGTTGTAAGCGAAGGAGTCTATGAGAACCTACGTACCGAGTACTTCTTGAACATGACGGTTCTTAGCTGCACTCAAGGAAAAGCCCAATCATTCAATCAATAACCGGAGAACCCATGACACTAGAACAACACATTGAGCGATACAACAAGGCCATAACTGATGAGGACAAGTTGAAAGCGTTTTTAGAGACTTATAACACCGAGCTTCTTGAAATAATCATTCCTTTTCATAAGTACCTTCTTGATGCCGGAGAGATAAAGCGTATAATTGAAATTCAAACGCGAAACATCAACAACCCGAGAACCTATAAAAAAAGTTTATAATAATACTTGACAAGAATAGAAGAACACCTTACACTACTAAAGACAATAACAATAGGATAATACACAAATGAGTTTATACAATAAGAGACAAGAGATTATAGAGTACGCTAAAGATAGAGTACAAGAGTTAGCTGATTATGATATAGATATACTGAGAGATGTAAGCGACCTTCATCATGAAATCTTCAACACTGATTATTACATCATTGGTAGATACCAAGCTAAGGAATGGTTAGGAGCGGATGCCTTCGATTGTATCGGTGCTATTCAGGAATATGAATCTACTCATTACGGAGAATCGTACACAGACTTATCAGAACCTGAACGTGTTGTAAACATGTATGTATACATTATCGGTGAAGAAGTGCTTCATTCAATCGTAGAACAATATAAAGAAAAGAAGGCTGTATGATTGAAAAGTACAAAGCAGAATTATTATTCTGTTGTATCGTTCTGGTTGTTATCGCAAATCTTATACTTCTCTATTGTATGAAATAAAAAATCACCTATAACCCTACTACCCTATACCCGTATCCTCCACCCTACTACCCTACCCCGATGGGGTACCCCCAAGCGCCTATACAGAACGTGTATACTCATGAATCCGTATGTATCCGGTGTGCACTAAAAGTGTGTGTATAACGTGAACTTTATGTGTGTGTCATGTGGTTGCTATGTGTGGGTAGAGGGGAAAGGAGTATAAGGGCAAAAATCGTACCAATACTGCAACTTTCCGATCAAACTACCTACAATAGGTAGACACGACAAAGAGAAAACGCCCATGTTCCCGAAACTTTTTTTAAATAATTTATTTTGTTTAAACTTGCAACATGAGAGAACCGCCGGATAATCGGCCTTCCCGATGCTTTCCTTTAACATCGCTCCTAGAGCTTACCTAACTTTCCCGATAGGCTCGGAGCTTCAACCCCTCATCTATGCGCTCATGTGTAGGTGGGGGCTTTCGTGTATGTGTGTCAAGACTTTCGGAGATACCCAAACCGGCCATTGAGATACATTGAATAAGGGTCGCTCCCATAGGGAGATAAAAACTTGTCAAGACTTTACCTACTTTCGAGTAGGTTTTTTTATGCGAATGCAAGAACCATGCCAATAAAACTTTGCATAACTCATGACCTCATGAATGCAATAAGTGTGCCAATAAAACTTTGCATAACTAAAATTCGTGTGTGAACATATGAATGCAAGAACCATGCCAATAAAACTTTGCATAACTCGTATCATATGCGCATCATGCGAAGGCAAGAACCGTGCCAATAATTCTTTCCATAACTATAATTCGACCGCTCACGCGCCCCCGAGCGCAGGCAGTGAAATAATAAATTATTTTGCGGACACTTTTTGGTTATTTTGTTGCATTATTTCGAGAGCACGATAAGTTAGTAGTATGAAAAGATTTTTTTTCGTCTAACTCTCTCTTCTCTTTTTTTTGGATTTTCATGATTCTCTCTCCTTCTGATTACTGTAGCTATCTTATCAATCAACTGCCACAACCCACCAATGTTATCCCCAACGATTTCGCATCTCGTATCATCACCGCTCCACAAGTGGATAAGATTTGGAAAGCATGCTCGGCGTCTTGGTGTGAGTTTGAATTTCAGATAGAACTTTTGCAATCGATTTTAAACTTCAATCGTT
>UEXM01002804.1_pt1 | contig 11900 bp, 21 predicted proteins | sample 1796661 | NCBI WGS metagenome assembly UEXM01 (sample SAMEA4772469, study PRJEB27181) | metagenome
AATTTACATAATAGTTGAATATTTTTCTAATGGTGATATAATTACAAAAAAGATTTAACTTCAAGGTAATCAACAATTTTAATAAATTATACAACTATAAAAAATTGAAAAAAGTAAAATTAGAGTGTTGGTGGACTAATTCGGGTTTACTCACAGAGAGATTTTTAAGATCTTTTGTACCTAAAGAAGATTTAGATGAGTATGAATTCGTTTTTGAAAATCAAGATTATACCATTGTTTTTGGAAGGACTGATTTCGATAATATACCAACCGACAAAGAAAAAACTTTCTACTTATCACAAGAACCCTTATGGTCACCTAATCAACCAAAAAATTCATTGTATGAATACTTTAATAAAGCTATAATTTCTGACAAATCTCTTTTTGAAGATAAAGAAGAATATGTTGAAACTTTATTACCAATGTTTTATGCGGGTCATGGTAATTACGATTATAATAATGATGAATTTGACTGGAGGTATGAAATGAAGGACTTCGAATTTAATAAAACAAAACCATTCTCGATTATATGTACATCTAATTATCATAGTTGGGCAGATGAACTTCAAATTCCTGGAAAAACAAAATCATTATACAAAACAAGATGTGATCTATCTACAAAATTAAGTAAAAACTCTAACATAGATGTTTATGGATATCATTGGGAACCTAATGGTAAAAATATAATCGGAGAAATCTGGAACAAAAGAGTCGGTTTAAATGAATATAAATTTTCATTATGTTCTGAAAATACCATACAAAAAAATTATGTATCTGAGAAGTTTTGGGATGCGGTTCTAACTGAAACGGTTCCTGTATATTTAGGTTGTAATAACATTCATGATTACATACCAGAAGATTTATTTATCAATTTGACACCATATAGTCATGATATTGACTTAATGGAACAAAAAGTTAATGAAATAGTTGATAATCATGAAGAATTGTATAATATATACAGACCCAAAGTTTTAAAGTTGAAGGAAATGTATTTTAATGATCCTAGATTTAATCTTTGGTTAAAAATTAAAGAATTAATATCATGAAATTTATATTATTTCAAGCTTTTTGGACTGACGGACAAGAAAACTGTACTAGGACTAGAAATGCAAAATATACAGTAAAAAAATTGAATCAATTGAACTCGTTTCTTAAAGAAAATGGAATCGATTGTGAATATAAACTTTATGACTTCTCACCAGAAAAAATATTAGAAGATTCTATTCATATACCATACCCATTAGGGGAATATAAAAGATCTGAAAAATTGAATAAGATTATTAATGATAATTTAGATTATAATTATATTTTTTCTTTTGATATTGATGCGTATTTTACAAATGAAGATTTTGGGAAGATTAAAGATGTTATGTCTAATATAAATCCGAATATGGTTTATACATTTGACTTAGCTAAATTAGATACCCCTTCTACCGATAGAATAGTGAAAGATGAGGTTACAAATATTTTCGATGAAGAATATAGTTTTGCATATTCTGGTGATAAGTCAAATGGTCCTTTAGCTGGTGGCGTAAAAGGAGGTTTAGGTGGCGTATTCTTATGTGACAAGGATTTAATTTTAGAGCATGGTGGTTTTGATGAAAAATTTGTTACATGGGGTGGTGAGGATGGTGATTTATATGGTAAAATTTATTCGAAGATTAATTCAAAAGACGCTATTTCAGTTAGAGAATTTTACCCTTTCCATCTGAATCACTTTTCAGATTGGGGTAATAAAAACTATTATGACAATAATCCCTCACACTAAAATGAAAAATTTATTTATTACTTTCTTACTTACCATTATTTATTTCAATGTATATTCACAAACAGTAGAAATCGAAAATGATGTGTTCGAAGTCTTATATTCTGAAGACTTAGAACAACCACTTAAAGTCAATTATTTCGTAAAGTGTTCCAATGGAAAATTCTCCAGATCAGGTTTAGACTTTGTTAAAGAAAAAAATGTTCATACTTCTGATAATAATGATTATCGTAATAATGTGTGGGATAAAGGTCATATGGCACCAGCAGCAGCTTTTTCCTGTAGTGAAGAAACTTTAAGACAAACATTTAGTTACTTAAATTGTAGCTTACAACACGAGTCCCTTAATAGAGGACCATGGAAATCACTTGAGGGGTTAGAAAGAGATCTAGCATTTTTATACGGAGAAGTTGAAGTAATAATTGAGGTCGTATTTTCTGAACAAAGTGAGATTTTAGATAGTGGTGCAACTGTACCAGACGCATTCAAAAAAACTATAATAATTAATAACGATTCTTTCAGTTTTTACTTTGAAAATAAAAATGTGAAAGGTATTGATTGGACAGAATTTTTTATTAATAATTAAGAATGGAATTAATATCAACACACCCAGTTAAAAAAAGTGACTTGGGGTTTCATGGTAATCTTTTTGGTGGGAAATTATTAGCTTGGTTAGATGCCTCAGCAGCATCTTTGGCTGCACAAAGATGTGATTCAACAAATATGGTAACACTCAAAATTAACGAGTGTGTTTTCAAAAGACCCGCAAAAGAAGGTCAATTAATAAAAATATATGGGAAAGTTGGACAATTCGGTAAAACTTCTGTAACATTATACATGGAGGCTAGATCTCACAATGTTTATACAGGAAAACAAGAGATGATTTTATCAACAGAGATTGTTTTTGTAAGGATTGATGAGCACGGTGAGGCAATACCCATTTCAAGTAAAGTAAAAGAAAAATATATACAAAATGAAAATTGAAAAAGGAAATAAAGTTAAAGTTCACTATGTTGGAACTTTAGAAAATGGTGAAGAATTTGATAATTCTTATAAAAGAGGTGAACCAATTGAATTTACTGTTGGTCAAGGTCAGATGATCAAAGGGTTTGATGATGGAGTTATGGACTTATCTGTCGGAGATAAAAAATCCCTTAGTTTGTCTCCTGAAAACGCATACGGTGATGTTGATGAAAAAGCATTTATCCCTGTGGAAAAATCAAACTTTCCACCAGAATTTAAATTCGAATTGGGCGAGATGGTTCAAGGTAGAACACAACAAGGTATGCCTGTTAATGCTAAAATCATGGATATTAAGGATAGTGAAGTTGTTTTAGACATGAACCATCCGTTAGCGGGAAAGTCACTTAATTTTGATGTTGAAGTTGTAGAAATCTCATAATATATGACTTACTACGATGATTACGAAGATGATAATCATTTGATGGACCAAGAAGTGTGTCCGTCTTGTGGATCAACTCATTTTGTTTTCAACTACGAAATTGACAAACTAGAATGTGGCGATTGCGGATTTATCCCTAATAATCATTCTGGAAAGAATAAAACAAAAAAGAATAAAATAAAAAAATTTAAATCAGACGAATAATGAAAAATTTATTAGGATTATTAATCCTACTTTTGACCATCACCACCTCTTATGGTCAATACGTAGAAAAAGATGGGTCTTTTTCAAAGACTTATGAAAGGTTAAGAGGTTGGAAATCTGTAGATGGTGATTGGATATATGACAACGGTAGTACTCGTGAGTGGAAATTCGTTTTTAATGTAGACTTTTACAGTTCAGAAAACGGAGATGATATGTTTGGTACTGTAATGGTTAATGAATTTGGTGAGTCCAAATATTTTTGTAATTACATTGGACAAATGAGAGAAGGTGAAGATGACCTAGGCTCATATAATGAGTATGATGTTGACTTATTATCTTTCGATGATGAAGATCAAAAATGGAAATTTTGGGAATCTGGAGTATTAAAACATTATGGTTCGTGGACATATATGTATTTGGGATACCCACCACATAAATATTACTTTAGTTACTTTGGAATTAAAGACTAAGAATAAATTACTTTAAATAAAAAAAAATGAAAAAATTATTAGTATCACTTTTAACATTCACGTTGTTTTCAACTGGGTTTGCACAAACCCTAACTAAAATAATAGATCAAATGTCAGATAAAGTTTATTGGTCAGATGACGGTCAAGTATATATTGAAGATGAAGCAGGTTTCAGGATAGAGTCGTCTTGGAAATACAACTCACCTGAACCTGTATTTGATGGTATTATGGCTAAAGTTGTAGGATTAGGATCATGTGTAGAAAATGTAGAAATGATAATTCTATTTGATAATGGTGAAAAAATAACAAAAACCTCATGGAATAAATTTAACTGTGAAGGTAATGCATGGTATAATTTAATAGAAAGTGAAAGGACTTTATTTAAGACAATTCCCATTAGTAAGATCAGATTCACTAACAGTAGGACTTATGATTCTATAACTGGAACATTAGAAGTACCCGATTACTTTATCACTATTAATCGTAGGGCTAAGAATTCTGAATTTGACGTTATAAATCAATAATAAAAGGTCTTTTAAAAAAAAACCCTGTTACACTTGTATACAGGGTTTTTTTGTTATATATTAGTACTCGTTCTTTAGGTATTGGTCAGGTGTCCGAATGGAAGGTAAAGGATCGCAATCCTTTTATAGTGGTTCGAATCCACTCCTGACCTCATAAAAAAAGATGACAAAAGATTTGTTAGTCTGAAATAGTTAACATATCTTTGTTGAAGTTCTTTAAAACATGCACCCGTAGCTCAGTTGGATAGAGCATCTGCCTTCTAAGCAGACGGTCATAGGTTCGAATCCTATCGGGTGTACAAAAAAAGATTTGGTAATTAAAAAAAATTGTCTTATCTTTACAGAGTGTTCTTTGATTTACGAATATGAGTATGCCCGGGTGGTGGAATTGGTAGACACGACAGACTTAAAATCTGTTTCGCCGAACGGTGAGTGCGGGTTCGAGCCCCGCCCCGGGTACTAAAATCAAAATTATGTTTTTATTTAATATCACAGACTTTTTCAATAATTTTTTTGAAGTTGGATTTGTCATTGTTTCATTTGTTGTCGGAATTCTTATAACTGGTATGTTTTTGATTTCTATTTTCGATGGTATTCAAAAAAGGATGTACAATAATAAAAAGAAATGGGATGATGAAGACAAGATTTTGAAAGGTTGAAACCTTATCCACCGACTAGGGATGAAGTCGGATCAATGGAACCCCAACCATAATCCAGTAACATCTATGATGGCTGCGTTGGTAACGATATAACCTCTACATATATTTTGTAGATTAAAGATTTTGACTTATATTTGTATAGTTCTTTGACGTAATGGTATTTTCGAGTCTTGCACCTCTACATAAATTAAGGTGTTTTCAACATGGGGATGTAGCTCAGTTGGTTAGAGCAGGACTCTTATATAGTCAAGGTCGTGGGTTCAAGTCCCGCCTTCCCTACAAAGCATTATGCTTTATAAACCCTAAAATTTAAAACACATGGAACTTTTGTATTTTGTTTTGGGCATAGTATCGGTTGGGTTTTTATACTCAGTCGTTGGTGTGTTCAAACTAAAGAGAGAACTCAGGGATTTCCAAACAATGTTTGATTTTAGTTCATCTAATTTCGATGGCCAAATAGAATCATTATCAAATAATATTGATGGTGAGGTCACTGAAATTTACAGAACTATAGATTCAAGATTGGACAAACTTGAGAACCGTCTTACTAACGTATCTTAAAATAGCGTGTGAGGTGATCGTTTAGACTCGAAAATATCAAAACAGGTCAGACTTTACATGTGAGTAAAAAGGCCCCTCCGAGTACGTGTATTCGGTTCACTGGGCCCGTCTCTAGTATTGTCTGACCTTTTCTAGGGGGTATCGCATAGTGGCTATTGCAGCTGACTGTAAATCAGCCGTCTCTGACATCGGTGGTTCGAGTCCATCTATCCCCACAAGCCGTTACATGAGGTTAGTCAACATGTAACATCCATCGGGGTCTAACCGCCCATGGATGGAAAACCTATTTCACGAGTAATTTCATACACATACGAGTTATGTTGGCAAGTTACCGTCAAGATAGTGGGGTGTGTTTAGTCAACCCCTCAGTTTACTAAACCCTTTGGCATTAGGATAATATGCAAGTTTCTCTATAACATTCTTACGATATGAGTAAGGTGTTATAGGGGTGCGGATCTGATCTCGTAGCTCAGCTGGCAGAGCATCTCACTTTTAATGAGAGGGTCCTGGGTTCGAATCCCAGCGGGGTTACTAATATTATTCGTATGAAAAATTTATTTATTATTACTACTGTTGTTGGTTTGATGTCTTGTGGTAATGACCACGAAGTTAGAATTATGGGTACACCCTTAGATTATACTCAAGACACAGGATTTGTTTCGGATAGTGTATTTCTTCACAACCAATCTATTATTGATTCTTTAATGGTTTTGGAAAATGAAAAAAAGTAAACGGTCTCTTAGCTCAGTTGGTTCAGAGCATCTGGTTTACACCCAGAAGGTCGCTGGTTCGAATCCGGCAGGGACCACATATTATAAATTTTGGAAATTATGGGCAAAATCCCTAGGTTCCAAAGCAGACGAAAAAGACAATAGTGTAAGTGATAAAGTAGCATTTATTAGAACCCTATTGATTTTACAAGCTGTGATAACTAATTTATTTATAGTTATTAATATCATAAAAAACTGGTAAAATGAAAAATTGTATTATTAAAACTTTATTTATTATATTTGTAGGATTGTTTTTTATAGATACAGAATCAAATAAACAAAACCGATTATATATGAGATATAATAACGCACAAATGACTGATTTGATTCCTTTTTTGAAACATATGAGTCGACCATTAAAATTTGAAGAATGAAAAATTTATTTACTCTATTAACAATTCCGTTTTTTGTACTCGGATGTATGAATGAAGATGACACTGCTTGTGTTTCCATCACAGATGAAGGTTATATCAATGGACCTGAATTTTATCACACATGTGAGTGTGAATGTGGATTAACATATAGTATCCCTATTGATCAACATATTCTTAATAAAGAAAACTGTATCAATTGTGAAGGTATTTGTTTAATTGAAAATGTAGAAAATGTTACTGAATTACTAGACAAATTAAGTAAGGTGGAGGTTACAAATCAAAATTGATTTTAACCTACGGGATGTGGCACAGTTGGTAGCGCACCTGGTTTGGGACCAGGAGGTCCCAGGTTCGAGTCCTGGTATCCCGACAATAGCTTCCTTAGCTCAGTTGGTTAGAGCATCTGACTGTTAATCAGAGGGTCCTAGGTTCAAGTCCTAGAGGAAGCGCAAATGCCCATGTGGTGGAATTGGTAGACACGCTAGTTTTAGGCACTAGTGTCGAAAGACGTGAAGGTTCGAGTCCTTTCGTGGGCACTTTTTTTAAAGGTATGTTGATTTTATAAGATTTAATCATATTTTTTTAAAAACGAAAACAATGAATTTTCATATTGCAGAAAAATATACCCCCAACGGTAAACAAAGAAAGGCTTTAGTCGATGTTGATGAAACAATTTGTGACTATAAAAGTATAAGAAAATATGATCTTGCTAGGCCAATTAGGGAGAACATCGATAAAATTAACAGATTATATGATGAAGGATGGAAAATTACCTACTGGACAGCTAGAGGGTCTATGAGTGGATATGATTATTTTGATTACACAAAAAAACAATTAGATGAGTGGGGGTGTAAATATCATGATTTGGTTACGGGGACCTCACCAAATCCTAAACCACACTTTGACCTTGTAATTGATGATAAGGCCAAACGGATTGAAGAACTTTAAAAAATGAAAAGCCTATTACTTACATTATTTACATTTTTCTCGATTGTAGGAATTAGTTATACTCAGTGTGATCTAGAGATTTATGATTTTCATCCTGAAACTCTAGAAACTACCATTATTGTACATAATGGGTTTGGGTGTAACCCAAACGATCTTACAGACGATAAAATTGACAAATTTGTACTTGGAATTACATCAACAGAACTTCAATCAGATAACTTTGCGTGTGGTTTGATTGACCCACCACCAGGATGGATTTTACAAAATTATTTTCCTGGTTTTGTTCTTTGGGATGATGAAGATGCCGGCTACGGAGACTTAAACTATTTAGGGGAAGATGGCATTTTAAATACAGGAGATACTTTAACTTTTAATTTATTTGATGCCCAACTGGGGGTTGCATTTGCTGAAGAATGTTATACGGCAGCTTTAAATGATGGGTATTTTGACGATTGTATTGAAGTAGTAATTAGGCAAATTAATTGTTCAGGTGATATTTATGGGACTAATGGACCTGAACCTGTATGTGCAGGTGAGGAGGATGGTTACGCCTACCCAGATGTCAATCTATTAGATAATATTTACGATGTATTTTGTGCTACTGATTTAACATTTGGTCCTCAAAGTGTATTTCAATTCGGGTGTAATGTTTGGGATCCAGATCAGTTTCCTAGTTATAATAATGACACTTGGTATTGGAACTTTACAGGGTTAGACATATATAATCAAGGATTTAGTACTGCACATGAGTACACCCTTAGTTTTTATTATAACAATCAGTTTTCATCGTCTGTAGATTATAATTCTGATCTTATTGATTGGATATCAATTCCTCCGGAAGATAATCAATACTTTTCTAGTGCACCCATTAACCCTAGTTTAATAATAGGGACTGACCCTTTAGAAGAAATAAAGATTGTCATCAGTGATGTGTTTCCCGGTGAATTAGATACTACTAATAATGTTTTGATATTAACCAATCTGGAGGACTTCATATGGGATGCTTGTGAATATTTAGGTTGTATTGATCCAGACGCTAATAATTATAATCCAAACGCTAATGTTGATGACGGTTCATGTGAGTATGACATTACAGAATTAACCTATATTACAGCAGAATGTAGTGTAGATTGTGATTTTAATGGACCATACTATTATGTAGTAACTACATGGACCAACACTGGTAATGTTGAGATTACCAACTTCTGTGCAGAATGGGATGTATTAGGAGGAGAAGGATATGTACAAGAATGCTATAATGGTAGTTTGATGCCAGGAGATACAGTATTACTTCCATTTGGTCCTTTTAATACTAACGGTAGCCCGGTTGCATGGGCTTATCTACAAGTAATAAACGGCGTGGATCTAGTGCCTCAAATTGAGAACTATGAAACACTATACTGTTACGGAGATGCTGAAGCGTCTTGTGTCTATGGTTGCACAGATCAAGAATCTAATAACTATGATTCAACCGCTGACTTGGATGACGGTAGTTGTCAGTATTTAGGGTGTACTGATCCGGAATCTTGCAACTATGATCCATCAGCGAATGTCGATAATGGTACATGTTTATATTTCGATTGTTTGGGTGAATGTGGTGGAAATGCAGTTATTGATGAATGTGGAATATGTGACGGTCCAGGGGCTATCTATGAATGTGGTTGTAATGACATACCTGAAGGATCATGTGATTGTGACGGAAATGTTTTAGATGAATGTGGTATTTGTGGTGGTCCAGGTGCAATCTATGAGTGTGGTTGTTATAACATACCTGAAGGTGATTGTGATTGTAACTTCAACGAGTTTGATTTATGTGGTGTATGTGGAGGAAATAACTTAACATGTTCGGGTTGTACCGATCCAGAAGCTTTGAATTATGAAGAATGGGCTACCGTAAATGATGGATCATGTGAATACCAATGTGATGATCCTCCTGTTTACGTCCCAAATGTTGTCACTCCAAATAATGACGGTGTCAACGATGTCTGGTTACCTGTAACACCTGAAGAGTGTTGGTATTTTTGGGAGGTCATAATATTCAACCGTTGGGGAAATAAAGTTTGGGAGACTAATAATCCCGCAGATTATTGGGACATAAGTTTTCAAGGAGGTGAGTACTATGTATCAGACGGAGTATATACTTATATAATAAGGGGACGTACTTACGAACCTATTAAGGATGTACGTAAGGTAGGTCACATAACAGTATTTCGATGAAAAAAATAATTTACTTAATTCCTTTGTTACTAGGTTGTATAAATCCTGAATTGATATCTTATCAATGTGATGAACTTTATACTGACTTCAATTGTAATATTCCAAACAATTATACTTTTTTTGATAATAGCGGTAAAAATGTGTCTCCGTATTATTGGGGGTATCAGAGATATATTCCTTATTATTATGGAAACCAGAATAACTACTATTACATAAATTCTGAATCAAAACCTGAAAAAACTACGGTCTCAAAGAGACCATCGATTTGGTCAGGTCAAAGTATTGAAAATCCAAGAGAAAAAGATCAATATGGTAACACTTTGGGACCTAATGAACACAAGACAAGAAACATTAGTGGACAAAGAGGTGTGAGGTCCACAACAAGGCCTAATTCTCCTTCGGTAGAAAAAAAACCAAGAAATAGTAGTAATTCCAGAAAAAATTGATTATCTTTGTTACATGAATCAAGGTAGACGAAAAAGTCAAACAGAATTTAGTAATAAAATGACCTTTATAGGGTTTATGGGAATTTTTTTAATGATAGTTGCAAACTTTATATTTGATTTTGTATGAAATTAGATAGAGAAAATATCAAAAAAAAGTTAAATCTATCTGTACAATCACTTAGTAATGATTTTATTCAAAATTCGAATGAAGATTTGATTTTTAATTTAATTATTGATATAGTTGAAGAAGAATTAACAAAAAAGGAGGATTGCCAGAGTGGTTAATGGAACGGTTTGCTAAACCGTCATCGGTAACGATGCACTGGTTCGAATCCAGTATCCTCCGCAAAATGCGCTTGTAGCTCAGTGGTCAGAGCAGTTGACTCATAATCAATTGGTCGTAGGTTCAAGTCCTACCAGGCGCACAATATATATAAAAATGAATATATTTGTACTCGATCAAGACGTAAAAAAATGTGCTGAATATCATAACGATAAACATGTTGTCAAAATGATTTTAGAATCTGCACAACTTCTTTGTGGTGTTCATCATATGGTAGAAACTGATAGAGATATTCCTTATAAATTATCTCACAAGAACCATCCATGTTCTATTTGGGTAAGAGAAAATTTATCCAATTATTTTTGGTTATGCGAATTAGGTTTAGAACTTTGTAGAGAGTATACATTCAGGTATGGTAGAAAACATAAATCACAACAAGTGATTGAATGGTGTATTGAAAACTCCCCAGAAATACCTGAAGGTGATTTTACTGATCCTCCAAGGGCGATGCCAGAACAATACAAAGTTGGTTCTGTAGTCGAGTCTTATAGAAACTACTATATCGGAGAAAAATACTCATTTAGTAATTGGAAAAATCGTCCTATTCCTAATTGGTTTAAATAATACGATTTTTAGGATATTTATTTATAAATGATTAGATATGAAAAATGTGTATAAGCCTACATTAAATGAAAAAGACGAGATTTTAAATCTACATAAAAAAGCAACTAAAAGATTATACCTCAAAGAAGATATTGATGTATCGCCAGAAATGAATAATAAGGGATATCAAGGTGTTTCTAGAGACAATGTCACTGACGAAGAGTTAAGGAATCTTTTTATGTTAATGGGTGACCAATATGATCTTACAGACGATTATTTACCTAATGGTACGACTAAATTTGAAACTGATGGTGATTCGTGTAAAATGCACTTTTGGAAAGATGATGAATTAAAAAATAAAGATAGAGTCATTACTATGGGTAAAGATAAACTAAAAGTTTTGAATCATCTTTTAAAAGGACTAAACAAACTAGAGAGTGATACTCTAAAAAATAATGTTTTAGGTTACTTTTTAAATAATGTTTAATCTCGATTAAACGTACTAATTATAAATGACAGTAAAAAAATTAAGATCATTATTGGCCAAAATATCATAACTGCTATACGTTCTTTATTATTAAATTTATTTCCAGTTAAGTGTACTAGGAAATCCAACATACCACACACTACAAATCCACATAGAAAATAGTAGAATATCAAAGGATAATTAACCA
>UEXM01002805.1_pt1 | contig 11898 bp, 18 predicted proteins | sample 1796661 | NCBI WGS metagenome assembly UEXM01 (sample SAMEA4772469, study PRJEB27181) | metagenome
TTCGAGGTCGTTGTTGATCCAGTAGTTGTTGACGATGTTGTCCATGTTCGGGTTCCGTTCGGATCCAGTGAAGTGTCCCCCTCTGGGACAAATACCATTATACCATTATATCGACTCAATGGCAACCCACCTAAAGCGTTTTTAGGGGTTTTTCCCAAATATTTTTCCTTGATTCCGGTGCGAAACCGCAGATTTATTATCGGTCGGACCCATCCTGATTTATCGGAACCTTATACTGGATCGAGACGCCCCATGCGTTCTCGCCCTCCGCCCAGCGATACTGCGCCTCCTTCGCCACCTGGCGCCGAAGACTCATGAGAAGAGAAATCGCCTCCTTGTGCGAATCCACGATCACATCGATCTGGTCGAGGACATCGTGCGGCTCCATCTGCGCCCAATTCACGCCAGCACTGGGGTCCATGTTCTTCGGATTCGCGGGCCGAATGATCTGTTCATCCATCGATTCGGAATTCATCGAGATCTCCTTCTTCGATTTCGTCGCATTCATGGTAGAGATTGGAGAGCATACACTCCTGATCCCAATAACAGTTCATGTAGTTCTCGCGTGCCTTTTCGATTGCTTCGTCTCTAGACATTCCCGCACCTCCAGTATTCGTCTGCCAGTTCGTATTGCAGTTGGGTCGCTTCACGTTCGCCTTCGCCCTTCCAGTGTCCGCGTTCCCACTGCCACAGATGCACGCATTCGTGGAACACCGTAGCGAGCATATCGCGTACCGACTGATCAATTGCCACATCGATGACATAGGCAACATTGGAACCTTCATTATCCCATTCGTAGCACAAACCGTAGCAGCCCATCTGCTTGTACGTTTTTGCATTCACAGTGATGCCGATGCTCGGTCCTCGCTTGCACCATGATCCGCCATTGTACTGCATATTGAATCGTGCGAGAAACCAACACACAGCATCGTGCATCATCTCGGACTGTTCATTGGAACAGTTGGAAGGGTATCCGACTTCGTAGTCCTTCTTCGTCATGAAATCGTCTTCACATTCGCACAGGTTTCGACCAGATGATGTCCAACGGAATCAGTGGTCACCAAGAGTCGTCTACGCCGATAGTCCATGACAATGGGAGTCATGGAACCGTGTTCGTATACGATACGCCGATTGAACCAGTCGCCTGGAATCCACCAGCGATAGTCCAGATTGGTGTATTCGAGAGTGTAGGTGTCTCTCATCGCTTGTTGTTCTCTCGAATGGAGATGATAAGGTAGAGGCACGCGAAGATTAGGGTGATGTCCGTGATCAGAGTGAGAATCGTCATCGCTTCTTGCCTCCCATGTGGCGTGCGATCTTGGCACGCTGCTTCTCGGCACGGAGGTTGTGCCTGTCGAGGTGAGCGATCTGCTCCTCGGGGGAGAGGGATGCCCAGTGGGCGTTACGGTCTTCGGCTTCTTGCCGCTTGAGTGACTTGCTCTTCATGGAGTGTATCCTTTCGTTAGAGCCTTAGTGGTGAAATCAGGGTTGACGCTTCATAACCATACGCACTGATTGGTAAGCCCATCGCTTTCCAGCGGCAGATGGTCTGTTCTCGTCGTTGAGAATGTGCATGATCTGGTTGTTGTTCACGCCAGAATCACGGAGTTCAATCATACGCTTCAGAGTGATGATCTGGTCTGGGTGTTCTACCAGTTTCGGTCCTTGGAACATATATCCAAACGGCGGACGACCCAGTTTCCGAGTCTTCTTCAGTTCCTTCAATGCCGCCTTGGTACGCTTGGAGATGAATTCTCCCGTGAGTAGATCGAGGGCCTTCTGCTTCTTCTCGGCGGAAAGGTTCTGCCACTGGGTGTCTAGTGCTTGTGTGTTCATGGGAGAGTGTCTTTTTAGGAGTCCCGTGGATGTTTTTTTAGGAGTCCCGTTGGTAGGAGTCCCTTGCGAGATTCAGATTGTATCAGATTAGGAGTCCCGTGTCTAGGAGTCCCTAGACGAAAAACCTAAAAGATGTTTTTTTGAGACTCGTCGCTAGCGACGTGGGCCCCATAGGGGACCCAAGTCACTGGCACTGTTGCCTGACGCTATTAGGCAGTCGCCGTCTCCATGCTCTCGCGGAAACGCTCGCGGTTATCGATCTCCTCGACGATCACAGTATGATCCGATTCGAGGGCATCGGCTTCGAGACCGTCTCGATAGTTACGATACGCGGCGAGTTCAGGCACGCGGTACAGACCACGCTTCACGCATCGAGCAGAGTCCTTCACGATCCACGCAGGCGCCCATGCGATGCCGTTGTCGTTGGCGATCTTCTTCAGTGTACCCCGCGTCATCTCATATGCATCCGTGCCGCATTCACGGTCAAGAATGTGAATGAATTCTTGCTGCTTCTTCTTGAGAACAGTATACAGGGCGGGATCGACGTTAACGAGGGGGCTGGTAGTGGTGGTTTCAGTGTTCATTGAGTGTATCTTCCAGTTGGACGAGAGAGTCTTTGGCCCATTCAATCACATCATTGAGGGCGTCGGTTTCGGTCGGGGTCAGGTAAATCTCACCAAACTTTTCGATGAGACGAATCTTCAGGGCGTAGGAATGCAATCCTTGAATTGCATCTTGCGTACGTTCGGGTTCAGTTCGGAGGAGATCGATCCAGATTTCATCGATGGCGTCTGCCGTTTCGTACATCTTGATCAGATCATCCGAGATGCTACAATCCTTCATCACAGGGCGTAATCCTCTTCGTAGATGTCGATGACCTCGTAAGTATCGAAGTCGCCAGGAATTCCATCGTAGTTCTCTTCGATGGTGGGATCGGACTCGGGGTCCACGGACAGGTCAACAAACGGGTGCATATGCGCCCTTTCAGCCTCGCGGCATCGGAGTGTAGGTGTTCCAGTAGTCTCGGTCACGCGACCAGATATCGACGGTGATCGTCCACTTGCGAGCGTTCTCGTCCCAGCGGGCGCCACGGACCTTCACTTCGTCCTTCTGGGAGTAGGTCGTGGAGAGATCGAGAATGGCATCGTCTTCGAGATCCTCGATGTTCACGCTAGTGTCGATGGTATCGTCCATCTTCGCGTAGAAGTCGCGGAATGCAGTGGCAGTATCGTCGTCGAAACGAGCGAGCGCCATGTTGATCGCGGTCTCGCGGCACTTGAAGATGGCGAACGCCTTGCAGATGTTCTCCAATCGTCGCGTGGTGATGATCTCATCCACGATACCCTCGCGGAATGCCTTGCGAATGGTATCCGCCCAGTCGGTGAGACTGGTGGCAAAATCCTTGTCTTCGTGACCGAGACTCTTCATCTTCTTGAGAAGAATCTTCTTCTCAGTACCCTTCGGAGCATACTCCTGCTCCAGAGTCCAGTCGAATCGGTCGAGCATCGCTTCGTTCATGATGTTGGTTCCTGCGAACCTACCATCATCGGAGCCCTTGCCCTTCGTGTTCGCAGTGGCGAAGATGGTAAAACCATCGGCGGGCTGGACCCATTCGTTGATCTTCTTCAGATAGATACCCTTACCTTCGAGAACCGACTGAAGACACATCATCATATGCGTACCCAGATCGATCTCGTCGAGGAGGAGAACCGCGCCACGACGCATCGCAGTCACCACGGGACCGTCCTGCCAGACGGTTTCTCCGTTGATGAGTCGGAATCCGCCGAGCAGATCGTCCTCATCGGTGGCGCTGGTAATGTTGACGCGGAAACACTCGCGGTTCAGACGGGCGCAAGCCTGCTGGACCATCGTGGTCTTGCCGTTTCCGCTGAGACCCGTAACGTACATCGGAGCGAACATCCGCGAGCGAATGACCGTCTCGACCGTATCGTGGTGTCCCCACGGAACATACGTCTTCAGGGTATCGGGAACCAGTGAAGCACCACCAGCAGTCATGCCACGAATCGCGGACAGTTCCGCAACGGGGGCAGGATTACCCTTCGGAGCAGAAGTCGCGGCAGGAACGGTCTTGTCGCGTTCCATAGCACGGTCGAATGCTTCTGCATTCTGTTCACCGATGGTATCGTCGAGTCCTGGCACGGTAAAGAGACCACGACCCGCACGGAGATCGGTGTTCTGCACGATCCATGCAGGAGCGTACTTCATGCCGAGATCGTTAGCGACCGCAACGAGGTCGCTACGCTTCGCTGGACTAGCGAGTCCAGCAGCACGGCACGCATCGACGAACGCTTGCTTCTTAGGAGAGAGATTCATTATCGGAATGTTCCGTTGAGGTTCAGGAATTTGCGGGATCCTTCCCGCGACATGTCAATTATACCACAATCCAGCCCCCAGGCAACCCATTCATGCAATATAAGCCCAAATTGGTGAGAAATGTGACGTAAATACCTGCCAGATAAGGGTTTAGCGTCCGAAAAAGATTTATCCACAAGGATATCGGACGTTTCGAGCGACCAGTATAGAAGGAACGCGCCCGCACACACGCGAATACCATAAAAATCGCCGATTGTCAACCCAAAATCAGGAAAAAACTGGATTTTTCTGAAATTTATCGGGTCTGGTGGAAAAATCTGAAGAAAATCAGTCAAAATTGGTGGTTTTACCCTTCTAAGGGTGGTTTTCGACCGAATTTGTGCTATAATATACGCATGAGCAACACGAACACCGAATCCAAGTCGATCCTCGCTCGTCTCCTGGCGAACGAAGATCTCCAAGTCGTCCACAATCCGTCTGCTGATACCGCATCCTTCGATCTGGAGAAGCGAGTTCTTACCCTGCCCGTCTGGCAGGACATGTCGAACAGTCTGTACGATATGCTCGTGGGTCACGAAGTGGCGCACGCCCTCCATACTCCCACGAGCGACTGGCAGAACGAGATTCAGACTCTCGCATCCATGCACAAAGTGCCGTATCGCATCGCACAGATGTATGTGAACGTGATCGAGGATGCACGCATCGAGCGTATGATCAAGTCGCAGTTCCCCGGACTGCGACGAGACTTCCTCAATGCGTACATTGACCTCATGAACCGCGATCTCTTCGACCTCAATGGTCGTTCGCTCGCGGATCTCCCGTTGATCGACCGATTGAACCTCGAATTCAAGGTTGGATTGCACGCCGGCGAGACAATTCCGTTCTCCGCCAGTGAATCCGTGTGGGTTGATCGTATCCAGAATGCGACCGATTGGTCCGACGTTCTCGATATCGCTAACGATCTCCTTGCCAGCATCATTGCAGACGAGGAAGAGCAGCCCGAAGAGGATGCTGCCGACACGGGCGAAGCGGGCGAAGCGGGCGAGGGCGACGAGGGTCAGTCTCAGGGCGGTGGTGAAGCCACCGACGAAGAATCCGATGAATCGGATTCGGCTGATTCCTCGTCTGCTCCCGCCGGCGACGATGGTAGCGAGGATGGAGAAGATTCCACCAGCGGATCGGGATCGACCGAAGAAACGATCGAGGCAGAGAACGGAAAGTACGTTCCTGAATCGATCACGGAGCAGGCATTCTCGAAGGTGACCGATACCCTTCGGGAAGAGGAGACCACTGGTTACCACCGTAGCAACGAAGAAATGATGATCGACCCGATCGACGAAGATTGGAATATCATCGACTACAAGCGGGTTCACAGTCTTCTCGGAAACCACTGGGCTGCGACCATCGATCCCGCAAAGGCACAATCTGACATCAATGTCAAGGATTTTGTCTCGAAGTCCCGTCCCGCCGTCATGACGATGGTCAAGGCATTCGAGATGAAGAAGTCTGCCGATGCCCACAAGCGAGTCCAGATCTCGAAGTCGGGTGTTCTCGATACCGTGAAGATGATGAACTACAAGTGGTCCGAGGATGTTTTCCGCAAGACTGCCACTATCCGCGAGGGTAAGAACCACGGTCTCGTCATGTTTCTCGACTGGTCTGGCAGCATGTGTGACCAGATCACCGAGACGATGGAGCAATTGATTACTCTGGTTCTCTTCTGCAAGAAGGTCAACATTCCGTTCGAAGTGTACGCTTTCACCAGTCAGGATCCCAGCGGATTCGGTAACGAAATCCGAGAATGGGATCCCGCCGTCGAGAACACGAACCACTACTTCAGCCTGCTGAACCTCTTCTCCAGCCGCATGAAGAAGAACGAATTCGATGCCGCGATCAAGAACAACTATGCTCTTGCCTGCTCGCAGTGCTGGGACCGTAAGGGACCTCGACCGACCGCGCCGCGAGCGTTCGGTCTCGGTGGTACTCCTCTGAACGAAGCGATTCTCGGTGCCATCAACATCGTCCCGAAGTTCAGGAAGGAAAACAATGTTCAGATTGTGAACGCTGTCTTCCTCACCGATGGATGTGGTAACGGGATGCACGTTCCCTACAATGGATTCCTCAAGATCAAGGGTGACCGCATCGGTGTCAAGTCCGATGGTAATGCCACCAACATGCTCACGAAGATGCTTCGCCAGCGTACGGAATGCAACATCGTCAACTTCTTCCTTGCGGATTGGGGTAGCGCCAAGTTCAACCGCCACGCTTGCTACTACTTCGAGACCGAAGAGGATCTCGAAGCGGGTTCCAAGACTTGGAAGGATTCCAACTACGCGATCTCCAACAGCGATCGACAGGGGTGGGATGAACAGTACCTCGTTCGTACCGTGAAGGTGGACAACGGTGGAATCCAGATCGACGACAACGCTACCGTTACCAAGAAGCGAAACGCATTCCTCAAGAGCATGAAGGGACGAAACGCGAGTCGAGTCGTCCTCAACCGCTTCATCGACATGATCGCCTGACCCGCTCATATCAGGTGGTTAGACCCTCACCGAGAGGTGGGGGTTTTTCATATAAATAGAGTAGGGGGACAGACTATGAAGAAAGTGAACGTAGAATCTTACCCGATAGTAGAAGTGATATGGGTAGACGCCGTTGAAGAGGGCGGCACGGGATGGAATGACCTACCTGAGATGATGAGAGAGGCGAAGAAGGTATGTCCAGTGATGCACAGTGTAGGGTACTTAGTCCACAAGGGTGACGACCATGTGGCGATACTGAGTACCATCGGCGTGCAAGAATGCAGCACGCTAGAGAAGATCCCAACGGGTTTCCTCCGCTCCATCACCGTCCTCCGCGAACCCAAACCCTCAAAAGGCACAAAACGCATTTAGCCCTTTTATTATACCTTTATTTAATACCCCATTTTTAAACACTTTCCCCCACAAATCACCACAATCCGTGTTATAATACCCTAGAACGGGGATTCTTATTATGCAACTAGTGTTTTCACCTACCGACACGCTATTCAATAACATTACAACAGATCATGATAAATTGATCCAAAAAGTGCATGAATATTGCATGTCTACGGTCGATAAATTAACCTTCTCTCCCTATGTAAGTCTTGATACTAACATAGGAATACCAACAGAGGTGAGAGGGTTATATCGCATTCGACATGTTAGTAATCCTCATATAGTTCTATACTATGGACAGGGTAAACTACCTCCGAGAATAAGGCGTCATCGTGATGTTTATAACAATGGTGGGCGTGATATGGTTACAGAGAATTCATCAAGTGGATCTCAGGTGGCGAAGAAGATGTATGAACATGATAGTTCTTCCATAGACAATTGGCAATATTCCTATGCAAGAGTTGATTTGGATTGTCATATTGATCTCTTGAAAACCATCATGGAAATCTATGAGAATTTGCTGGTGGAAAGAGATCAGCCATTGTATAATGATAAGTCGATGACGGGAATACGATAGCAACCCCACCGAAGTAGGCGGCGTCACAGTGTTTTTGATAGCACTCCCATGCCCTCTCTGCGCCCTCACTTGCAGAACCTACTTCGGTGGGTTTTTCTATACATAAAACATGAGAAGACGCAAACGTATATTCAAGAGATGGATTCGTCGTATGGCAAAGTGGAAGAACACTATCATCTATCGTGCAGGTGACTTTGCAGACCTATTAGGCAAGAGATGGAGATGTCTTCGAGATAATCAGGCATCAACTCCTGGCCAGGTGCATGAGTGCTGGACACATGATCCAATACCACCAGAGGATCCAACACCCACCCGACGAATGTATATGTGTTCTCCTCGCGTCAGCAACCAACGATTTACTCTATCGAATGGCACGGAGATTGACTTCCGTGATGCGTTCAATCAACAATCAGGCATTCCATCCGATCAAACTGGATATGCCTATTGGATGCTTGTACAAAGGAACTGGTGGCCTGGAGGTGAATCGGGTTTCTATGAGAGACCATCGAGTCCCGAACGATTGAATGAAATTGTTTTCGATGGTATAATCAATAACAATGGTGACTATGAAGATGACGCCGAGAGTTTCGCAGCGAAGTTGTTCCGATTCCATGATGATCGAATCTTCAACCGAGGAGAGTGTAATCCCGAAGAGGATATTCTCATATTTGACTTTGAGATTGATCCATTCTTCTATACACTAGCAAGTGACCTATTCGTCAGGTGGAAGTCAGATGCATATGATGAGAATGGAAATGTCTACAACGGTGATGATTTCTTTAATCCAGAGGCGATTCACCGTCCACCATTCAGAATGGTTGAAGGCTCAAACACCACTGGATCCTCCCTCAACTATGCAATCTCGTCGATCTACCCACAAAGTAGATTGGATGAGATGCATGAAGCGATCATCACAACATACAAGAGACTGGCTGCCATATGCAGACGACGATATGGTTTCAAGATAATTGCAAACTATGGAATGGGTGGATTCATCGGTTGGTGGCACGGTCTTCGTTCACGATCGTTGGGACAGGATGGTGAAAGCATTTTCGACGATGATGCTATCACCAACATCAATTCAAACTGGACCTACCGTAAGTGGATGAAGTGGTCATGGCGCCGTATCATACAGAGATGGGAGGACTTTGGTCTTCTTACCGAATCAACTCCTGGCGAGGGTGACTACATCGACAAGATCATGTGTCTACCGAAGCAGGATAGACCTATGATTTGGTGGGGTTGGCCATACAGTGAGGATCGTGGGTTTGAAGAGGTGGTTCGAGAGCAAGTCGATGCGTTCACCCCGTGGAAGGATCAAACGCTGCTGATGGTCAATAACTACTATTCTTTCACTGATCAAGATCTAAGCGGACCATCCTTGTGGGATCAGGCGTACAACATGGATACTAATGGCACGAGGGGTAATGTCACGGAGCCGATCAATGTGAACTATCGAAGTGCGACCGAGACTCCTCCACCAAACACAGATGTTACCAGTGTCAACACGCCACTGAAACTCAATGAAGAATTAGATCGTGTTCTGCCGATATACTTCAAGTATGCACCAGACTGGGATGTCTGCGACTTCAACAATCAGTGGGTTCAGTATGATAGATGGACTCTGTTTGGCACAGAGACAAATGAAACTTACCGAGGTGGTCGAACAAAGTATTGGCTTGCTGGTTACGATGGCAACTACGAGAGTGACGACACATACAACTTCTTGTTCCAGAGAGTATGGATACCTTGGTATCAGAAACTATGGAACGCATATTCATCACCACAAGAGTCAGGGTAAACTCTAATAATTCACTGCCGCCAATTCGTGAGTAGAATTGCCAAGTCTTCTGGATCCACGATCCCATCATTGTTGAAGTCCGCAGGTGAATCGCTCATTCCCCACTCAACGAAAAACAATCCCATGTCATACCCATTGATACGGCCGTCACCGTTGAGATCACCCCACACTTGTATCTCCACGGAATATATCCAGTCCCGTGTGTGTGATGCTCCATTCGCAAGTACGATGTCAGTGTAGAATATAATCTCACCGTCATGGGCACATACTTCATAATCTATATCATGTTGTGTGATTGTGTAGTCACCTTTCGGGACATCCACACGATGTCTGTATTTTATTCGCCTGCTCTGGTTGTCGGCGTTGGTTACATTCGTGAGTGTAACTGTGCCTTGTGAATCAAACAAGTCAGTTACAATTCTACGATTGTCGATGTAGTCAACTTCAATTACACGGGTTTCGCGTGCAACACCTCCCGTGCTATGCAGGTATCCATTACCTAGTTCAAGACGATGCACACCGAATGTGGTGAGCGGAGGGCGACATACCTGCTGGGAACCTAACGAAAACATGACGAATACTAGCATCACAAAAGATGCGAAGTATCTCATAGTGTCTCCTTCAAGTGGGTTGTCAACCTATTTATGATACATACTGACATGGCTAAAAAGAAAAATACAACTAAAAAGTCCACAACCACTAAGAAGAGGGCTCCTCGCAAGAAGAAGACAACCCCAAAGCCGAAACCTATCACTTATGACTATACTGTCGTTCATGATGATGGCAGGGAGATTGGTGTGAATGATATCGATTCTTTCTGTAGAGAGTATTACCTCAACGTGCAAATGTTATGGGCTACTCGTAATGGCGTAAGAGAAAACCACAAGGGATGGAGAATCAAATGAGCAACGAACCAGATTTCATTGATGATTTTGATTTCGGCTTCGAGTTCGCCGACAGTGATCAGATCAGCAGTCCAGTAGAGCAAGAGGTCAAAGAGGAGCGGATTGATACGCTGGAGCAGAAACTCGATGTTCTTCTGGCTCAGGTGCGAGAGGGCATTCAGGTTAACAGAAATAGCGAAGACATCGATGTCTACAAGGGCATGATCGAGGAGCAGGTCAAGCAGAAACTACAGCAGGTCGAACGACTGACTCTGCCTCTACTCTACAACCTGAAGAAGAACCCTGATAAGGAATACATCTACTGGCCTGATCGAGTCGAGAAGATCGACGAACAGATCCAGAGAATACTATCGGTTACGCGAGACTGACATGCAATCATATGGTGACTACATTTCAGAGGCGCCGAAGTATAGAGGCGACATGCTCATCGGATGGGTTGATCCGAGGAACAAACTATACCTACACCCCGAGGGCGGCAAGATGGGTAAATACCATATGCAGATTCTCACCAACATCATGTCACTGAAGGACATGCGTAAGTTCATGCCTAATCGCTGGGGGTTATCCATCGCTCAGGACATGATGTCTTTCGTGAAGAGTGGTGCTATGAATGAGAAGCAACTCAAGAGTATGATCGACATCACTTACAAGCAGGCCTACGATAGATTAAAGAGCGGCAAGGACGATGGTGACTGGGATACCGAAGATAATCTACAGAAGGCAGGATGGGTGAAGGTTCGCATTGATAGAAAGCCCAATGGAATGTCGTCTGTCACGGGATCCCCAAAGCGACAACATGCAGCGGCTAAAGTTATCGATAGTAAACTTTCTGGGTGGCAGGGTATCAGCACCACCACGTTCTACATCTCCGACAAGGAGAGAATAGAGGACGATAAGACATGGGAAAACTACGTTAAGACAGGTCGTGTAGCCAAGAGAACTGAAATTGGTAGAACAATGGCGAGATTTAGATAAACCCACACAGGAGATAGAAATGCAATGCCAAAACTCGTGTGGAGAAACTATATAATAAGTAACCTCTCGGAGATTCGTTATGACTCAGTTCAATATTTCTGATACCTTCAACCTTCCCGAAAACGCCACAAGTGTAACGGCCAAAATTCTTCTGACGAAGCCTGGTGAGACATCGATTGAGCGTGAGATTTCCTCGCCTGTTAATCAACCCCCAAGCGGTTCGCAAGAACTAGAGATCGTGGGGTCTCTTACCGATCTAAAAAATCTTATCGACGCGACTTCCGATGGAGATGTAATCGATCTTGATGGTGGATGCTATGCTATCCTACCCGATGGACACCCAAACGCAATCGCCGGCGACTATGCACCAGACGGCTCTAGAGAGTGGTCTGGAATTCAATTGGACACAGAGATAACTTTTCGGAATGGTTACATTTCGTTCTACACACCAGTCACACCCTCAGTGACCCCAGACGGAAACTCTGTGGTGATGCCGAACGATACAAATGAACCTTTCATATTTGTATTCGATCCTAATAGACAGGCCGG
>UEXM01002806.1_pt1 | contig 11894 bp, 9 predicted proteins | sample 1796661 | NCBI WGS metagenome assembly UEXM01 (sample SAMEA4772469, study PRJEB27181) | metagenome
CAATCTCCAATTCGTCAGAGAGTTTCATTGAGTCTATTTCAAACCTCAGTTTTACTTTCAAAGAGCGGGGTTCTGCGGTTGAGACTGCTGTTTCTATCTCTAACAACGAAAAAAAGTTCATATATCTTTTTATCTGTTCGCGAATATTAAATTTCAAAGGTTTGAGATCTTCGTTGTTATTTAAGAATAAATACCGAATTAAGCCCACTCCAAAATTTGGATCAATTCTTTCTCCTGGTATGGTCAGTAGCAAGTTTTTTAAATTAAACTTTATAGCTTCTTCGGGTGAAGATTCTGATATTAGTTGATAAGTCCCATCTGGTCCTTTTTTAAGCGGAAACTCAACAGTTATATTTTTTATGGCCATGTATTATCCTCCAAACAGATCCACTAAGTCGTTGGCACAGTCTTTGCCATCCTTATCATAAGGCCGATCTATCAGCCTTCTTGTTTGCCACCACTTTACAGAGTTATCTAAATTAAATAACCCGCTGGGCAATAAATGTTTAAACATTCTTCTTTTTACCTTTTCTCTTCCGGACCTTCCACCTTTTCCGGAAGCATTCATTGTTCTATAGAAAGAAGCAAAAAGATCACGGCATTGATCTCGGGTGTCATCAAGTATTTTTCCTTTCCATTTTTGTCTTCCTCTGTTTTCGGGACCTTCTTCTCTCTCTGATGGGTCTATGCCGATAGAATCTATAAATGCATCGTACATGTAGATTGCCAAAAGGCCTCCAATTCTTCGGTTTACCAAAAGATTGTTCATTACAAAATCAAATTCTGAGGACAATGTTAGGTTGTCAACGTAGCACTTCAATTCTTCACCCATATTTGGATCATCTAAATCAATGTCGCTTAATTTTCTATCCATGATGTCTTGTTCAAAATTTGCAATTGGGAAATAGTTTGCCGAACCAGTAAAGCCTTCTGCTGGTTTTGCCTTAAATGCCCTATCGGTCTCAATGGCTCCTGCTGGGCTTAAGTTGCTTGGAGGGGCGAAACAGAGGCGTACTCCAAACTTAATTCCCACACTGCCTTCATATGAGACTGGTTGGTTGTTTTCTCCGAGCACTTCAACGGCGTTTCCAAGAACCTCTGAGATCAGCATGTCCTTGTCGCCAGAGTATGATCTTAGCTCAGATTGAAACTCGGTTATGCCTGTTACTCCGCTAAAAACTGTTGGGTAAGCACCAGAATCGGAAGATCTTGGCGTTATTACAAGATATTTTTCCAAAAAGAACACTCCGCTTTGTTTTTCTTCCTCAGTCAATAAGACTCCATCTAGTGGGTTCTGTATTGATGGATCTGATACTACCTCATTGATGTCTCCGTACGGTAATGCAGAATCTCCAATGGGTCGCTCTACCTCTGAAAGGCCTGCTTGAAGGGTGTGTCCCTTACACATTCCGCTAGCTCCGATAAAAAATCGGCTGAGATCATAGATGTAAGATTGTGGTACTAAGTACTCGTCAAGCTTATCAGCATAGAGTTCAAGCTCATTGCGGATATAAAACTTCAATATGTCTTTTGCCAACTGTATATTGTTATGGATGTCAAATTCTCTTGTTACTGTTTTTAGCTTTTGTAGTCTCAAGGTTTTTATATTTATTGTTCGGCCAGATTGGGACTTTTCTAACAACTTCTCTCTATAATCTTTTCCATAGGCACCATATGCGAGGGCGTTAAGGATTCTCAGGGCACGAGTGACTACTGGGTCGTCATAATTGACTCCGTTCATGAAAGTAATCTCAACTATGTTTCCTCTAGAGTCTAGGCCGTAAGATCTCGCGGTCTGTAGTACTACAATATCGGACAGTTCAGGTCTTACATAGTCTTTTGAAACTTGATTTGCTTCTTTCAATAGGCTCAACAGAAGAGGGTCCTTTGGTAGAGTTCCATCCTCTACTTTACGAAATGCCGCTTGCACTGCTTGCTCTAGGAATAGGAGCCAGTATGTGTATTCTTTTATTCTAGAAATAGTATAGCCATTACCCCAGCCGCCTTGCTCAATCATACCTTCTTCCATTTTTTCAACCACAAAGCTCAGCAGGCCATCATCATAGTTGGTCTTAAAGTTCAGCCTTAATTGGGAAAAGATAGACATGCTACGGAGCAGTGGATCTACACAATATGATCTTATTGTTGCCATCATAACACCTTCAATGTATGCTAATGACGACGGAGGAAGGAGTTTATCAAATGCAGGTTCCTGAGTACAGGATTCATCAAGCTCCATTCTCTTGTCTGTTTTGATTTTATTTTCAATACTTGAAACTCTTTTTGAGATCTCTTCTAAAAACAGAAAGTCTGATCTTTTTGGCTCGCAGCCGTCTAGCTCTGGGACGACTACTTGTAAAATTCTATACCAGCCGTCGTGCTTAACGGGCTCAATGTATAACTTTGGCTTCGTGTATCTTCCACCATATTTAGCCGGATCCATGAACTTGACACGCTTGTGGCCGGTGGCAGACTTTCCTAAAATTTTATCTTCATTTTCATAAGTATATTCCCAAGTTTCCGGATCGCTAGTTGCTTCTGGATTAACGTATAAAAGATCTTCATAGCTTACGCTGTTATCGTTGTATCCGAACTTAAATCCCGTTGGGATATTATCGGGGTCTCTTGGGTCATTCAATAAAACTGGTATAAACGTATTCAATATTGAATTGTTTATGGTATCATAAAGGCCACTAAGCTCACTATCTGTTAGGTTTGTAACGCCGGCTGTAAGCCACTTGCCTTTTACATAGTTGGAAAACAGCTTGTTGACATATGGCATATTCAATGTAGACTCTGAATCAACCTGATCAACGAGAATTTGATTGTTCTCAAAGCCATAGGGAACCTTGATTCTAAAGTCTCTGGTCTTTTGTATATTGGATCCACTGATCCTATTAACATCTGTTTTTCTTATGACATAAACGCCTTCTTTGTTGTATCCGTTATTTGGAGTAGTGAAGTTTTTGTATATGAGGTTAAATCCCTTATCAAAAGCATATTCTTCTGGTTCTTCACTGATATCTCTAAACTGCATCCTGAAGGTGGGGCCACTGGGAACAGTTTCAAACACCAATCCAGAGGCTGCGTCAACCAAGCTTGTCCTCGCATGTAGGGCAACGGTTTGTGGAAAGAGAAAATTAGGAGCGGGGCTTCCGGCTGGTTCTGTCGTATCACCATCACCATCAGCGTCGTCAGTGTCGGTCTCCATGGCATCGGCGAAGTTCTCCGGAGGGAACAGCTTTCTAGACATTGCAACTCTTGTGAGATATCCAGATTTGTCGTACTTCTCATCATGATCTCCAATAGAATTGGCAGCATTCGGCCAAAGTATGTCAAAGTTAACTCTGGATTCATGCTGTAGGAAGCCGGTAAGTCGTTTTCCTCTCATATCAGCGAGAATATTATCTATAAATGCATGACGGTGCCCAATCATATCGCGAGCAAAGGCCATTGAGAGATTTGAAAAAATACCATCAGCAATGTCAGCTTGTAGTTCTTGTATTTCTTCTGGAACGGGTGGTATGATTGTCAATCCATTTTCACACTCATCGCTTGAAGGGGCAGCGAAAGCTTTTTGAAATGCATCATCTAAGACACCATCAGCACCGTCAGTTAGGGCGTCAAGTAGGTCTGAAAGGTCTGATAGAGCCTTGTTGTTAAGGCCATCAACAAAATCTCTTGCTGCGTTTGGGTCTAGTCCGTCATTTTCATAAAATCTAGTTCTGTCGTTGTCCCACTGATCTCGTTGGGCATTATCTAGACAAATACTGCTGTCAATTGGATAGTCTTGGTTTATGGCATTCTCTAGGCTATCCTCTAAGCGATTTCTCTGGGCGTCGGATAGAAACGAACCCATTGTACAAAAGATCTCCTTAACGTCATCGGGGCCGTTTACAAATTCCAATAGATCTGGGTATTCCACCTGTATCACTCCATAGATCGCTGCCCACACTCTTTCTGGTATTTCGCTACAATCTAGAAGTGCTTGTTTGATCTCTCTTGGTGACATAGCACGGGAAATTCCATTTGCCAAGCCTTTTCTAGCATCGGATGGCATACCTGCTCTTGACATCAGGTCATCTTGTGTGTCTGATGGGTTTCCGTTGGGGTCACAAAAGGCGTCGTTAATCGCGTCCAAAAGGCCGTTTCTAGTTGAATCTTGTCCGGCGATTTGATTCGCCAAGAGAGACCCAAGTGCTCCGATTGATCTACACTGGAGATTATCAACTAGTTCTAATATTTTTACAAACAATGCCAGTATTATTTTATCTATCAATTCAATTAACTTTTCTCTGAATTGTCTTATCAACAGTTTTAAAACACCTTTAATACCGATCATTCTAAGATTTGCCAAATTTGGTATGGCTGGTAACATATAATTGTTGGCACCGTCTTCGCAAAAGCCCACCTTAAGTGATCCGAAGAGATCTTCTATGCCCAATTTTGCACTGTTAACCGATGGACATGCAGACTGTAGTATCACTTTCTTAAAGACATTAGCACCAGGAATCTTATCAACCATTTCTACAAGACGATCCACACCTGCATATTCAATTATTGCTTCAACATAGGCATTGAATGTAATTTTAGTTATATTTCCTACACTGCTGGATGTATTGAGTTGGCGCTCTCTATCGGCAGTATTGTCAAACAGTCCCTCTAAAGATGCTTGTTCGGTAGCGGAAACCCATGGTTCCTTAAATGCGGCAGCAGCTTCGGAGGACAAGGAAGCCAGCTCTTCTTTAACCTTGTTTTGCACTGATAGCTGAACATCTGGTGGGAGACCTGATACTACGTTTTGTAAAACAAAGGGTGATGACTTGCTTAGGGTTCCACGAATAATAATCGGAATGGCTTCAGAAAGTGTCATGCCTCCAAGCAAACATTCAATGACATCAAACAGCACCCCATTCCAATCACAAGGATTCATTAAGGATAGTAAATTTCTTCCTTGTGTTTTGCGATTCGCAGGACCAAACCAGCGATTGGCACGATCTACTTTTCTTTCTCTGCGGTTTTCTCCAATCTTTTGAAACAATGTCTTTTCTTTAGGATCTTCTCCTTTTGCCTCCTCCCAGAGCTTCGTTATGTTGCTTTTTGATAGCGATTCTGTTATTGGAAACTTAGTGTGCCTCTTGGCTCGCTCAAGCTCTTCAAGCTCTGCTTCTTTGTTGACTATAGTTTGATTTTGGTTCCTAATGAAAGTCTCTAAAAGACCAATATTCAATGCAGCCTGTGATGCTTCAAGGCCCTGAGCGGTATTATTATTGTTGTGTTTTATGCCATCCTCGGCAAGCTCCACAGATGTCTTTAAGGCATTGAGTTCAGCTTTTAATTCCTGTAATGGACTGGTTTGACCTTTTAATCTTGCCAAGTCTATATACGAGTCTACGATGCCATCTGAGTATACTATGCCTAGTGTATTGGCAGAATCCCTAATGGCTTGCTCTTGTTTTGCGATAGTTGCTCTGAGCCTCTCCCTTTCCTCAGTGGTCGTTTGCCTAGATACTTTTCGTTCCTTTCTGCTGGGTCTTTTGTTGTTTTCTTTCTTTATGTTTTCTTTAGTCTTTGCAACGATATTGTTAGTTCTGTATTCTTCAATAGTTTGGCAATTGTGTGTGCTGAACATAAACTCTAATGTTTCGCCAAAGCTAAAAGCTTCCTCTAAGAGTCGGTCTTTAATATCTTTGAGGTAAAGCTCATCAATGCAGGAATCAAGCTCTTCGTTACCAGAATCAACATTTCCAAAATTTATTTTAAGGGGTGGGTAAGTGTTCTCAACAATAAAGTCTAGCCACGGTACTGGTTCTTGAGAAGTTCCTATCTCTTTTATCATATCTTCAAGATTTGCTATATAGCCCATTACTGTTTGGTTCTTAACCGATTCGTTTTTCTTAAATGATTTTAATCCAGTTAGTTTCTTATAAGAGCAGCCAATATACTTTGCCTCTACAGATTTTATACGGTAAGGCCTCGTTGGGTTTGATTTGTTGAATGTTATTTTTATCTTATCAACACTCCGGAAGCTGTTGGTTCGCCTTAATTTATAGTTGTTGTTCTCCAACAATGACTCCAAGGCATTTTTAAAGTCCTCAAGCTGTTTTGGGTACTTATTAATGTAAAACTTCTTTGTTGCATTTCCGTTATCATATAAGAGGGAAATTTTCTGTAGGGTATAATATTGAGACTGGTATCTGCCATATAAAGCCAACACAGCCTTCATCTGCAAGATGTTGTTCTTAAATGCCCTGCCGTCTAGTATGACAGACTTATCACCTTGTGATTCTAGGAGGATATCTTCCTGTTCTTCTGCTCCAAATGGGGCATCCTGAAGCAGGTCAATATCTTCTGCTGGGATTGATACTAGGATCTTAAATGTTTCAAAATTATCTCCATAGTACACATCCTTCACGTATGCCTTGACCTCCAAGGCCTCTAGATTGAATCTATCGGCAGGGTCATTCTTATTGTTTGAAACAGCATCAGAAACCTCTGTATACAAGTTTAGGCTCTGTGGTATTGGATTCTCGTTACTATCCAGAGCAAGTAGCAGCTCTGGTGGCAAATAGATCTTGCAATTTTGACTTGATCGCTCAGGCGGAAAGGCACATATTATACTATCGGTTTCCAACTTTGAATAGAATCTTACAATCTCCCTGATTCCTCTTTTTACTGATTTTTGTGCAAGGTACTTTATGTATGCAGGTGGCAGATTTCTTGGATTTTCTCGCGAAGTAATAGATACTTGATATTCGCAGAGCTTTAAGTTTAGATAAGGATCAGAAGTGTCCCACCAAGTTGGCTCAACATAGTTTGGGTCTATGGTGCAAGTGGGGCATATTTTTACCGGTGCAGGTGAGTCTTCGGGGAGATCACATACTTCATTTTGTAGATTTTTAAATTTTGATTCAGCCATATTGTTCTCAGGTTGTAAATACCGTCTTACTTAGAATGTATTTGTCTTTGTTTGGAATTTCTAATCTATTTAGCTCATCTATAGTTGATTTTAAAGTGTCCAGCAGTCCGGAACTAACTTCTGCTAGATCCTCTGGTACATTTATAGCCATAGAGGCGATGGTGTTTGGAGACGGCAAAGTTACACCAGAGATTGGATCAATGTGGATGTGTGTTGCCAGCATAACCCTAAGCTTTATGATTTCCGTTAATAGCTTTTGTATTTTAAGATTATTGTCTTGTATTTTTGAATACATGTCTTTCAAACAATCAACAAGTTTGTCTCCTAACACTACTGGCTCTGGGGTTAGCCCTTCGGCGCCTATAAGCTCAATACGATTATCGGTAGATGCATGAATTGTTCTGCCGTGAGCATCTTGCTCTCCGCCTTTTGGTAAATTGTCCCCTTTAGACTTTCCGGCTTTAATTTTTACGTTTCTGCGGCCTATAATAAGCACGGTGTCTGCTTTGGCTGCAATTCCGGAAACACCACCGATCTTAGTATCGCCGTACAGGGTGCCTTCAGTTATGCCGAAGTTTTTATCCAAGTCTGTTCTCTGAGATATATAGATCCTTGCAGCATCGGTGAAGACATTTCTTCCAACTATAGTATCTCTATCTAAGTTTTTTCCGTTGTCTCTATAGGAAGAGGCCAGTCCAGCCACAATGTCAATAGCGTTTGAGGCAGGGTAACCCCTTCCTCCGAATCCACTAGCTAGATTGCCCAAGCGGTCTCTTCCAATTACAATATAAGAGTTGTTGGATCTGTCTTGTGCTGCTGACAATACGGTCTCTGCTTCTGCTGTTTCATAAGTTGGAACTCTTTCTCCAATTATGGAAGTGTTAAGGGCACCATTGAGGTTACCTAGTTCAATTAGCTCTATGGCCTCTTCTGAACTGTTGTTTAATGCTGGATGTAGTTTTGGCATATCGGTTTTCCTTATTGTGGCAATGGCACACTAGTGACTTCAACTCCCAAGTCAGCTGCTTTCTTTATCATATATTTTCTATCGTTTAGCGTAACCCTGTTTCCTATATCAAAGTGAATTGGGTCATAATTTGATGTAAAATCTCCTCCCCAGCGCATCCCCAGTGCTTTTCCAATCTGAACGACTCCGGAGTCCTCCCATTGTTGTTTGGGTGATGCTAGCAAAAGTGTGGTTCCGTCATCAAGTCTTGGATTGAAATCAAAGCCAATTCCAGCATTGTGAGTGCTGGTTCCTGATTTAGCTGGCTTGGGGTTGGACGATTGGTATTCCGGTGTTCCATTTATCCATGCATCATATAGTGCCTGCTGTTGTAAGGGTGATCGGTAAGTAGAGTTTAGCGATATTCTGATCTTTACTTGCCAAGCATTATATATGAATGTTTTTATTAACGATTGAAATTCCGGATGTGCGATACTAATAAATTGTTCATTTCTGGCTTTATTTGGTATTGAATCATCTAAATCATATTGTTCGCTAGCTTGAGTTCCTAGTAGTGAAATGGTTCCACTTTGCATTGCTTGTTGAGCAATACCAACAGACTTGTTATCTTGTTGGGTAGGGTCGGTGCTCACATCTATTCTCAAGTAGTCCAAGTTTTTACGAGATGTGGGTACAAATCTAAATGAATCGCCAACCGTTACGATGTCTACATACTGGCCACGCGTAAGAGTTACTCCTATTGAGTGCGAATCTTTTGAAAATAAGACAGGGTGACATTCAATTGCTTGATTGATTGATCGGTAGGTTTTTTTTTGTTTTGAAAGGGCGAGAGGGTCTGGTATGATGCGATCATGAAGCCCAACTATTCTTATTCTGGCGGAAAGGTATATCTCGGGATCTGCACTATCTGACTCTATGGCAACTGTGTTGTCTGTGGTTTGGGAACCGTCAGACACAACTATACCTACTCTTTGCTTGCCAGATTCTACATCTGATATTATTATTTGCTCAATCAACTCTTGAAATAAATCCATTTTCGTCAGGTGACGAGAAACCGGATCTACAACAAAATCTACCAATGAGGATATATTAAGAGCCACTACTCTTTTTCCTCTTTAATTATGCTATAAATTTCTTCCATATCTTCATCAGACAGGCCATCTGTTTTAGCTTCTTCTTTCGCAATAAGCGATGTAATCTTTACAAGCTGTTCGTTTGAGCGTTGAAGAGTTTCAACATATTTAGCCAAAGTCAGTCCGATATCTCTATGGCGAGATTCATCTTTTGCAAGATAGCCAATTGCGTCTTTTAATAGATCATTTGTGACCTCGCGATCAGAACGAATGTTCTCAACTACCTCTTCTATAAAGTTATCTAATTTTTTACTCATATCATAATTAGGCAAATCTAGATTTTACCATTATCCCAATTCTTCTTAAAGACTCGGTATTTCTTTCTCATTTTGTTAAGCTGGGAAACAATCTGCTTTGTATTCAGGCCTGTGATCTCTCTGAGGTAGAGATAGATTGCTTTCTTATTGAGCATGTCTAGCTCTTCTACTGAGGCGAATAATTGACGAATCGCATTGTATACAAGAAGCTCGTTATCAGACATCTTCTTGGAATCCCAAGATTCTATTTCATGATGAAAATGAGACCAGAATTCTTGTTCAATATAGCCTTCAACAATAGGGTTGTTGGAGGTTTGCATCGCATCATTGATCTCCTTTCCAGCTTTTTCATATTCTACTTCTCTCTTGGCGCGTTTTGTGGTTTTTTTGACCTGATGAATGAACCAATTCTTGGTAATTACCGAAAAGTAAGAAAAAGCTTTGGATCCACGATTTGGATCGTATTTGGCTAAAATAGTGGTTAACCATACTTTACAATCATTTCTCAGCTCATCAATGTTTGGTAGTGTTGTAAATCTGTATGTAAATACAATCTTATCAACCATTTCATTGAACGCTGGTTGTATTAGATCTTCATATAGTTCCGATCTTCTCAAAAAGGTCGTCTGTGGTTGGCAATATTCAACTATTGCGTCTTCGTGAACCTGCGTAAAGTACATGTTCTTCTTGGACTTGGGTCTGGGCATTTGTTTTTTCCTGTGTTAGTGTTTCCGAATCATCTTCTGTGTATTCTATTGGTTCAGTTATTAGAACCACGTCTTGATAATCCTCTAAAACATCAAGAAGTGAAGCAGTATGTAGAACCAGATCTTTGATCTGTTTATCTCCATAGAACTGTTCTAAGCTGTGTACGCCTTCTAAGTTTGACCTATATACTTGAATTATTTGCACAAGGTCGTTAATATTTCCACTAATCCAACCTAGCCTACCTAGTAGTTGTCTAGAGTACCATAATGTGGAAATATTCATAATTATGGACATTATTAGGGCTAGTGTTAGTGCTACATTAATCGTCATAGGTCTGTTTCCTCGCTTCTCTATCCATATCTTTAAGAATTTTCTTATTCTCTTTAATAGCCTCATGAATACGCTTTTCTTCATCTGAGATCGGCTTGAGCGTTCTCGTAATTTGGGGTATTCTTGTAAGACAACTGGATGAGAAGCATAATTCGCAGTGGTCTTGTGTTTCGCTCATGCCGTGAACAGTCTTAAATTGACTGTTGCACTTTGAGCATTCGTAAAAATAACGAGGCATTTTACACCCTATGGTGAAAAGTAGTTCCAATAGGCAGGTCTTCAGTATCGTCTTCAGTACTAACTATTGTTTTAGCCGATTTGACTATTGGTGGGTTCATAACAACTACTTCCCCAGAGTCATCAACTTCTAGTTTAAAATCTTTAAGAACAGGAACTATGTCTGTTTGCTCTAAGAGTGATTTCTGTAGTGCCATCATAAGCGCACCTACTGCTTGGTCAGATAATTTCATTTTAACTCCTTAGTTTGTTGAGATATCCATTTGTAAGTCTTTTTCATTCCTTCTAGGAGTGGTCGGGAGACTTCCCACCCGATATTTTCTCTATAAAGTGTATTGTCAGAGTTTCTTCCATTGACTCCAATTGGACAGCGGTGTCCATACTTGTCTATAAAGTCTTGGCCATCAATATTATAAATTGACAGGTTCTTGCCGGAGATGTCAATTGCCATCTGAGCAAAGTCATTGATAGAAATCATTTCTTCGGATCCAATATTGACTGGTTCTGAGAAGTCGGATTGCATGAGGCGATACACAGCCTCAACGCACTCAGAGACATGCAGAAATGATCTAGTTTGTGTTCCTGGTCCCCATACTTCTATTTGTCCACCATCTTCTGCTTCAGCAACCTTTCTACAGAATGCTGCTGGTGCTTTCTCTCTGCCATTGTTCCAAGCCCCTAGTTCTCCAAAGATGTTGTGAAATCTGGCGATTCTAACCTCAAGGCCTTTGTTTCTCATGAACGACATATAGAGCCTCTCAGAGAAAAGCTTTTCCCATCCATACTCGGAATCTGGGTTGGCAGGATAGGCCGAACTTTCTTCACAATTCGGATTGTCTGGGTCTAGCTGGTTGTGTTCTGGATACATGCATGCTGAGGACGAATAAAACACTTTCTTTGCTCCCTTTGTGGTTGCCTCGTGAGCAATATTAATGTTGATTAAGGCAGAATTGTGCATAATATCGGCATCATTTTCTCCTGTGAATACAAACCCAGCTCCACCCATATCGGCAGCTAGTTGATAAATCTCATCTACATCTTCATCTATAACTGATGCAACCAGCTCTGGATCCCTTAGATCTCCAATGATAAATTCATCTGCCACCTCTTCAACTGGATTGAATTCATTGTAGTTTAAATCCACTCCACGAACCCAATAACCCTTGGCTTTTAAAAATCTGACGAGATGACCGCCAATAAAACCACCTGCTCCGCATACTAATGCTTTTTTCATTTTCTTAACTCCTTTATTAATAAGATATGAACTAAATTTTTGAAATCTCGGAATAATACCCACCTACCGTACAGCTCTTGCCAGTTGTTGCAGTCTTAGCAGCATGTTT
>UEXM01002807.1_pt1 | contig 11892 bp, 16 predicted proteins | sample 1796661 | NCBI WGS metagenome assembly UEXM01 (sample SAMEA4772469, study PRJEB27181) | metagenome
GTGGAGGCGGAGGGAATCGAACCCTCGTCCAGCATAGTGTAAATTAAAGTCATTCACAAGTTTATTTGGTTATTTTTCTAACCAACAAGATATTTGCCGCGCTTTACCTCCGCTACAACGTGAGAGGTTGATCAATGTTTATTTGTCCAGATCAACCGACTAGTCTCTTGTTTCACACCGGAAGAGACACCGGCGTTGATTATACAGCTAGTGCTATATCAAAGTGTGCGTTATTATTTGCAATTATTGTTTTTGAACTTTCAAGGTTGTATCTTACCTACTTGCACTTGTCCTCTAGATCTACCCTGTCGAAACCTTTGCGCCCCCAAAAAAAGAGCGGGTGATGGGACTCGAACCCACGACAATCTGATTGGCAACCAGATACTCTACCAACTGAGTTACACCCGCGAAATTGCTACAGAAAAGACAATTCGTCTTCCAATGCATAGAACTCTTCTTTTGTTATGAAATCATAAAGACGAAACATTCTTTCTTCTTCATCTGATTGCTCTGTTATTTCTTCCATAATAACACATAGATTTGTTGGTTCCAAATCATGTATCCATTTTACTAAACTTCCTTCCATACTTCCTCCGTTGTATATTTATATTATAACATTATTCTTCTTCTTTGTCAAGTGGAATCTCAATCTTTTTTAAATTAAAAGCGTGAAGTGTCGATGTATAGCCTGTCTCAATCCATTTAACCTTATATTCATAAGCCCAATACTCCGCATCCGGTAGATTCTCAAACAAAGGAACCATATCAGGTATAACTTTTAAAACTATCCCCATCTGTCTCTCTCCGTTTGCATACTTGTTAATCTCAGATGCTTGATAGAAAACTAAATCCCCAACTTTAAATTTTGGCTCCATCGGTATATTCCTCCATACCAATAACTAGTCTGCCGTTCTTCGTAGCGATATCCGAGAGTGTTTCTACATCATACATGTGTAGGCACTCCAAAAGAAATTTAAGTTCTGTGTGCATATTTCCGTCGGAGAAAGGCTTATATACATCATGAATATTGTCTGAGCCGATAGCGACGGTTAAGCCATGTTGAATCATTTCCTCAACCGGCGTGATTGAATTATGAGTTGGTGTTAGTAACTCTGTTCTGCGGGAATCAATCCAAGCCGTGGGACATGTTATAAACGATAGGTCGGCTTGTTTGGATAGTTTGTAAACTTGCTGTCGATAATCTTTTTCGTGTGCTGCTATGGAAATACCATGCACTGCTGTGACTTTACCTTGCATTCCCCAATGAATTGTTCTTTGTGCTAAAAGTTCTGTTTCCCTCTCAAGGCTATCATTTAATTGATCAACGTGAACATGAACTCTCTTGCCATACTCTTTACCTAAATAAAGTATCTCGTCTAAATGAGCCTGTTCTAATTCACGGTCTGCTCTGGGTAATCCGCCAATGGCATCCAAGTAACCATGCTCCAGAGCCTTTCTAAGTAGTTTATTTTCTCTCGGAGCAAGTACGCCTTTCAGTGCTTGAGAGCAGATCTTGAGTTCAAAGCCTTTTACTTTGGCTTCTTTCTTAACTATCTGTGCTGCCTCTAGAGCCTTGAAGTTGCAAACAGTGTCTATGTCTACGAAAGTCAATGCTCCAACCGATCCATTCTTAATCTGCTGATTTACTGCCGACATCATGTTGTTAATGTAGATTGATACCTCAGCATTCTTTTTGAAGAGATCTACAAACTTCCATTTGTCAAAAAGGTGGTAATTAACCACCTTCTCCATATTCTCTTCAGTTACTGTATATGCCCGATCAAAATGAGCATGGGCATTAATAAATCCGCCCTTCTCTTTGATTCTGTTGGCTAATTTATTATTTGGGTTAAACATTATCACTCCTTGTAATTAAATAAATGCTTCAGGAAATTCCTGACCACATTGTCTTTACACTTATCATCGGCACAGGAATAAAGGCTCCATGAATAAGTAGATTTTTCTTTCTTTATTTTCTCTTTAGTCTCAGAAATTTGCTCTTCTAAAAGTTTCAGCATTTCTTTATCTATCTCTATTAATATACCATGTTTATCACGGATGTCAAGTATTTTCTCAAAGTTTTTTTCGGACATGGCTGCTGTGGCCTCTTGGAACTCCTTTTCGTCTCCTCCAAGATCTGGGTGTAATTTACGTGCAATCTTCTTATAGAGTTTTTTGAAAGCGTTTTTATCTTTTTTATTTTCGTATTTAATCACACCAGTTTCTTTTTTTACTGGTTTGGGTATCAACTGGTCAACTTTTTTACTATGTTGTTCATTAAGTTTACCGAGATCTATATCTTTGTCTTTACAATACTGTCTGTAATATTCTTCAAAGGTTTGATGCCCTTCTTTAAGAACTTCTTGTACATATTCAAGTTCACTCTGAACGAATTGTAATTCCTTTCTTAACCTTTTATATTTCTTTTGTTCTATGGACATGTCTTAATTAGGTTGCAACTCCATGGAACTCTTTATAGGAAAATAAATCCCCGGGAGGCTTAACTATCTCTTTGGAATAATCTGAGTTCATATACTCATGATACTCTTGCCAGTTTGTTATATTAAAGAAGGTGTCCGTTATCAGTAGGTTTGAATCAGATAAGTCCAAATCAGTGAATACATCCTTTGGTTCAAAGAATCTTGCCGACCATCGTTGTTCTATTGGGATTTTCTCCATAGAACCATAGTCACCTTTCCATTGACCTGTACCTTTACGAACGTTCCTTCTATACTTGATGAATTCGTCTTTTCCGAAAGTAAATGAAGAATAGATGTTATCTTGCACTGTTCTGTTCTCAGACATAACATAGAAGTTGTCTCTGGAGCTTATGAGTCTTCTGCTGGGCATTAGGTCTCTAGGGTTCATCAAGCCGTAAGGAAAGCTTACATAGTATTTATCAGGTATAATCCACTTAGAGATCTTTGAAGCTATCTTAAGACACGACAGGGCTCCATAGATTACACTCCACGACAGACAGTCGCGTTTGTCTCTGTCTTTGGGATGCTGTGGTACCCAGAAGATTGGGATGCGCTTACGGTACTCTCTGTTCGCTGAGGTATTGTAGTAATAGTAGGATGGGTCTTCTATGTAGTCTCCGATCCTGTGGCGCAATAGAGGCGCTGTGTCATCATTACAGACAATCCAGATTGTATCGCACCCAGCATAGGCACACTCAACGACAGCAGCATCAAGCAGTGTGTAATCATTTGCAATCGGTAACATCGTATCCGGGAACGGAAACTCTAAATCAGTACGTCCACCTGCAACCGGGACGATTCCCGCAAGATGGAAGTTTGCTTTTGATGTAGTAGTTTTTTCGTTAATTTCCATATTTCCTTCTCTTCTCTTATTTGTTTGAGTGTTTCTTTCATTGTAAATTTTGGTTCGTATCTCTTTATTATCTCTCGGTGTGTATGATCAATCTTGAGAGCATAAAACTGTTGTTTACCTTTCTTGTTGTATCCATTTGGTCTGCCTCTCATTCCTTGCTCTTTCATCATCTTTAAGGTTTTAAGTCGGACATAGCCCTCACTATTCTCATAGTCCTGTAACTCCGCTGTTTGCATGCGAGATAACGCGACAAAATCTTTGTTCCCTCTTCCTTTATTTCCTCTTCTCTGCGAATGATAAAAGAGGATTTTATGAACAAGATCATCCTCTGGATCATTGAGCTCTTCCAATAGAGTTTTACCGCCGGAATTGATATCAAACCAATCATAAACATCAACTTCTCCTTCTAAGTGTTTGTCAAAGGATATTCTTCTTTCGTATGCTATGATGAATCTTGTGTTGTCATTTAAAGAAAAAATAATTTTATTTCCTTCTTCTCGGACATTTCGCACATTGTTTGGCATCATAACTAAACCAGCCATTGAAAGCACAAAAACAAGCCTGTCCCATACCTGTACTTTGGTAAGGGGTAGACTTGCTGTGTAGCCGAGGATCTGAAGTAATGTATCGTCCTCAAAAGGTTCCAATTCAAATGGAACATAGGGTTGTGTTAAAACAATTGGTGTCTCGTGGATGTAAGCATAAAATAAGGACTCAAGCGATCCACCTGTTATTATCTTTGGAAATATCAGGTTCACAGTGTCCTCATTCTTTGTCTAATCAGTCGTGAACGATTGTCTCTTGCTGCTTTTAATTTTCTGAATATTTTTTCTGCTTCTGCTTTGTCTGTTGTAGTCATGCCTCTAGCAAAGTCATCTTCCAGTGTAGACATATCGGACATTTTTTCTTTTTCGAATTGTGACTGCATTTCTGGGCTTTGTGCTAGAGCTTCTAGATCTTCACCATAAGTATCACTAAATGCTGCTGATCTATACATAGCAGTCATTTGATTCTCTTCTCCAACTTTAGAACTCCAAAGTTCATACATGTATTTATAGAAATCGTTTTGTACTTTATAAACCCCAGTAAGCATATCATAGTGGGCCTTATTTTTTTCTTTTCCAAGAGACTTTGCAATCTCTTGATGGGCACGAGAATACTTTTCCATTTCTTGTTCGAATTCTGCTTCCTCCTCTGGTGTCATTCTGGGAGGTGTTTGTACACCACCAGTTCCAGCATCAGCGCCCCTTTGAAATCCTGCTCTTCCGGGTCCGGGTTGAAACTCGCTTGATAGATCGCTGAAATCGAAATCATAGTTTTGGATTTTTTCTTTTAAATGTTCTGCTCTATTATAGATTTCTTGCGGGCCAGTAAAGACTGCCTGAGCAGCATCTGATAGCATGCTTCTAATTCTTATGACTGGAGTGTTACCATGTTGTGTATGTTCTCCTGTGTGTTCTGCTGTAAAGAAGTTGGAATTAATAGATGCTTCACCAGACTCTTCTAAGCCCTCTACAGCGACAATTAAATCCATTAGAACTTCTAATATAAGTTTTTCTGTTCCATAAGTTGAATAAAAATCATCTGCTCCTTTTGGGTTACTTCCCTTGAGAGACCATGGAAGATAAATAGAGGCAATTTTCTTTTGTGCTTCTTTGTTAGAAACGTCATATGATTTCTTAAGATTATCAATAACAGCCATGGCTCTTTCGAAATTTGAGGCACCCTCTGTAACTATAAACCTTCGCCATTCATTTAATATTTTCTTCATTTTCATTCTTTTCTATCCTTATTAAAAATTCTTGTGGAACATCAATAATTAGTTCACTTCCCACAACAACATCATAAACCCAATAAATCAACTCCTGTTCTCTACTAGACATATAATAGTTACGAGGATTGGTCATAACTATCCCAATCCTCGCATTATTATTAACTGATCTTAACATAAGACCAAAGGTACTCAAAATTACTAAATCACCTTTTTTATACTTTGCTGTTATTAACTGAAGCCCTGTATGATTTGACTGTGACAGGGAAAAGGTCGGAGGCGATTTCAAGACATGCCTCCGCGACTTTTTGGATTTCATGTTGCGCTCCTTCATGCATACGAAGAGAAACAAACTTAAGCAAATTACCAAGATTGACGGTACCATAATACTCCGTGTATAGTGTTTGCGGAAGTACACCTCTTGCTTGCTCGCGACATACTCCCTTACTAACTAGTTCTTCAAACAACCTAAGAGAGTGTAGACAATGCTCCCTATATGTTTCAGAAGCAGGTGGGTGAAATGCCTTTATGACTTGCGTTCCTTCTTCGTGCCACAACAAAGGATCAATCATTTCTTCTACGTTTGAGGCTTGTCGGTTTGATTTGTGTTGTGTTCTAAATTCTCGTGGACAATAAAACTGTAGGTCTTTGTCTGTGTATCGTCTGCTAATTTCATTATAACTCCACGTTCTGTGGCGGTGATGCTGAGAACGAATGAATAAAGGGACAGTAAATTTATAAGTAACAACACAATGCTCCAAAGTAGAAGTGTGTTTGTGGGCAATAAGGTAGCGTATAAGTTTCCTGTCTCGTTTATCCAATTCTGTCTTTGTGTTTCCAAAAGAGACGCGAGCACTATTAACAACGGTAAGGTCGCTACCCATATGAGAAACATAGTCCACCCTACCGATGTTATCTCCATAGAGATCAATCGATTTTTCATACTGGGTCATACTTCCCCTTCAGAGCATCAATTTCACCCTTAACGTCTGTAGCGGTTGTATATCTTTCGCCAGGCATCTCTTTTCCACTAAAGAACGGAATTGTAAATTTTGTTCCCTGAAGTTCACTGTAGAAATCATCTTTATCTGTTACTGTTACCATCTCTTGAGAATCAACAACATAATATTCTTGAGGATCAAATTTTGGCTTATCTGTGCCATCTGGTTCAGTTTGTATATAATCAAATCTAAAATGAATTGAAGCGGAATCATCTGTTGTTATTCTTCTCATTTTCTGTGCATAAATAACAGAGGCTTGGCCATACATTTTTCCAAAAGAAACCATATCAAGCATTGTTGGATTCAATATGATGTAACTGTTCTCAGGATTTCCATATTTTCCTCCAATCGCAACATATTGTAAACCTTTCTCGGAAAGGAATTGTCCAAAATCTTTCATCAAGCTCTTGTTCTCTTCTTCTCCAGCATCAACACCATGAGGATTCTCTGATGTCATGATACCAAGTCGTTGCACACCACCTTTTCGTGATGTGTCTTTCAGTATTTCTCGAAAATCTTCAAAGGACATGCCGATGCGTTCTTCTACTAAATTCATTCTGTTTTCTTTTATCACTTGGCCAATAAGACCTCTTAATCGTGAAGCTGTAAGTTTCATTTAAATTCTCCCAAAAATGTAGTTTTCTAATATTAAATAGTGTTGTTTATCTTCTATTTGTATCTTATTTATCATTCTTTTCTCAAAAACTACAATGTCTCCATCCTTCACAGGTAGAGAGCAGTCATCTGCTGCGGCCAGCACCACACCGAGTTGGTGTGGCGACTCTGGTTTCTTGTAATCAGTTGGAAGAACAACCAAAGATTCTTCTTTGATTTCTTCCTTCTCAATTAACTTAATCATTACGTGTCTATTAAATGGTTGCATTTTATCTCCTATATTTCGCAAGTGTCATTTGAACAATATTTACTGCCTACGCCGCCTTCATTAGTTTCAATCTTTTGAACCGGAGTAACGTTTTTAATCATCTCTTCATATTCTTCTTTTGTGATTGGTTCATAAGGTGCCTGTTCGTATCCAGTTTCTTGATATCTCAAGAAGGAAACTGCTTTCAGTCTCGCTTCATACATTTCTAGTGCATCTTTAATTTCTTCTGCTTCATTCGGATGGAAGGTTACAGTGATTGATACAGAGTTATCCGCCCAATAGTATTGGTATTGTGCTGCTATCTCAAGTTGTTCCCACATAGAGATTTCTCTCTTACCTTTCTTAAAGAATGGTTCATGGACTGGAAATTCAACACACATAGTGTTTGGTGAATAAGAATCTTTTTCAATTTTATATCCAGCCTTATCCAATGTTGGAAGAATGTCCGAAGTTGATGCAAAACGAATACGACGAATGTAATACTCGTCCTCTGGATAGTGAATACCCGGAGTTGATCCATTAAGCAAAGATACAGTACCTGAAGGCTTGATTGAAGTCATACGAACCGAACGAGGAACACAGAGCCAGTCTGAATATTCTTTGTCAAGTTCTCCGACATGCTTATAAGCTTCATCGCACCATTGCAGCATTGTTCTTCTTCCAAACTTGTTGAAAGATTGAATAACTCCTGATTGTGAAAGACCAATTCTTCTGTTCTTTAACATAATAGCATTTGTCTCAGGCCAATGAGTATTGATCAATGTTACAGTCTTTCCGTACATGTAGGCTATTTCAAGTGTCTTAAGGTAGTCCTCATAGTCTTCATGCTTTGCAGGGAAAGTTTCCACTAAACAGCAAAGTTCTGCATCTTCAAGCTGTTGTTCTACACAAGGGTTGAACCCCATAACCTTAAGGTCGTCAGTCTTCTTTCCGTCCTTCATTCTTCCATAATTACGGGCATTTTCTAACCAAATATAACCAGGTTCTCCATTGATAGCAGACTGTTCTGCATGCCAAGAATAATCCATACCAACTTTAGCCTCAAAAGAGTTGTTTGATCCCCAACGATGGTGATAAAGTTTCTCTTGATCGTTTTTCATTGTTAGATACTCTCTATCTTCGCTCTGTCCAATTGCAAGTGCTGCTGAACGGCGAACATTCCCAGCAACAACACAGCGGCCTATCAGGTTTTCAATGTCTACAATATCAACTGATTCAATTTCTGTATCAATCTTTGGACCGAGAAGTTCTTTTAAATTATTATGCAACTCAATGAGTGGATCAGGCCCGCTTGAAGTTCCACCGAAACCACGAATTGGTTCGCCTTTGCCACGAATAGCGGAGTAATCAAAGTTGGGAACTTTTTTACCAAGAATAAAACCATCCAATAAGATATGTACACTTTTAACCCAGCCTTCACGAGAATCCTCAATAAGTAGTGTTTCTTCTGTCCATTGCGGCTCTTTAACAGTAAAAGTGTTTGCTCCGAGAGTATCAAAGCCCACACCAATACCAACCATGAGAGCATCCATCATCCAAGCAAAGAGATAACCACCTTTATTAGCGATGTCTCGTGTGGAACGGAAAGCACAGTTAAAAAGACCTGCTCCTGTTCTCTCGTAGATGAATCGTGTACCCATCATCCAAAGTCCACGGCCCGGTGGAGTCCACTTAAGGTTGAATAACCGGTCGTATGCTTCTTTGGCTGTTTTTTGCGCTTTCGCATCATTCCATTCAATACCAATAAGGAATGCATGACGTTTTTGAATATCAAACATTCCCTCAATTACACGGCGGCATGTTTGCCACCATTCTTCTGTGCCTACGGCTCCCTCTTCAAACTCTGCTAATCGTCTAGCATAGGTTCTCTTGAAGGTTACATAACCAACAGGCCCCCAAGGAACTTCAGAGTCCTTGTAGGGCGCTACAAACTGTTCAGAAAGCTTAAACTTTCTTACATTCACATCATTTAATCTTAACATTTATTTTTTCCTCATTTTTTAGATTTGTATTTGCCTCTCAAGAAGTCTAAAGTATTTGTATCAGAATCCTTGATAACATCAGCAATTGATTCGTTGCTTTCTGTCTTTAAAACTTTTATATTTACATTAGACCAATCCACAAAGACAGGGAAGATTAATCCATCAGGGCCGTTTCTGTTTTTAGCAACAAAGATTCTGCCTTTATTGGCTTGCTTATCTTGAACTGTTCTTGATAGTGAACAGATGAAGTCGGCAACGAAACATTTGTTGAAAGCCTCAGAAATAGCCTCCATTGTAATAACTTCTGCATTTAAACCAGAACGGTTTGTTTGAGAAGCAGTCCATACTGGACATTTGTAAATTTGAGCGATTGCTCTCATTTCTTCATAAGTGCTTTCTAAGTCATATCGTTTCTCGGCAGAAGTACGAGTTGGTCTCAATAGATCTGCGTAATCGACGATAATCATATCCGGCTCAATGCCTTTCTTCTTAAGACGCTCAATATGTTGTTTGATTGTCTCAGTTGAAGCAGACTTGGTTGGATACTCTTTAATAATTAGTTGACCGGGAACGTCTTTGATACTTAGCAAAACTTGATTCTTACTGGAGAACAAGTCTGATAAGGGAACGCCTGAAATACAACTATCGTAACGATTACCAACAACAGTGTCTTGAAGCTCCATAGTGTAGTGTACAACGGTTTTGCCGGCCTTTAAAGCCGCAGCACCTAAGTGAACCAATACCATTGATTTACCGGCTCCTGTTGGAGCAATAACAACGCCTAATTCGCTTTTACCAAGTCCACCCTTACAGATTTCGTCAATACGCTCAAAACCAGTAGAAACAGGATCTCTAGCGGTTATCGTATATCGCTCTTCAAAGTCTTTAATGAAGTCATGACCAAAGTTATTATCGGTACCCAGTTTAAGAGCCTCCTCAATAACCTTTGAGATTTCATCAAAAGAAGAAGATTTAATCAACTTAACAGACTTCATCATAGCGCCTTTAAGAATCTGCTTACGACAGAAGTCAATTGAACTATCTTTGATGTAAGGAGCGTTCTCAATTCTATCAATTGTCTTTACTGAGACATAGAACTTCAAAAGCTGCTCCTTGAGTGCTTTGGTATAGTTATTGCATTCTGTTCTGATTCGTGATTCCATAATTTCGTATGATGGGTGAACCTTATACTTTGACCGATGATCTAAGAGAATCTTGGTGAATACCCTAAGATATTCATAGTCCAAAAACTCCGTATTCAACACTTCTGAGATTTGATCACAGAATGGTCTGTCCGATAGCATAAGATGACAAAATTTTTCTTGAAAGGCTTTGCCAAACCTCTGAAACGTCTCCGCTTGATTATTCATATATCCTCCGTGTTATATATATTATAACGTACTACTAAAAGTCTGTCAAGTTTTATTTTTTATAAAGTTATTTTTTTCATGATGTTCATCAAAATATTGAATGAACTTGGATCTATGCCGTCTGTGGCGAGTTTTTTAAGCAATTCAAGCTTCTGCATAGCCGGGTCAAATTCTTGTAAAGAAAAATTTATTTGTTTTTTATGCATGTTTGCAATAGATGGACTATATAGTTGCATTATCTTATAATTCTTCTCAACAAGCACTTCATGCTCTAAAATATTCTCATGAACCTTTAGTAGTTTCTCTAAACCCTCACAGTGTTCCATAATGTCCTGTACTTCATACTGTTTTGACTCTTTAAGAAACGGAAATTTGCTAGCAACTGTTTTCAGACCAACTCTTGGAACTCCCGGTAAATTGTCTGATTTGTCTCCAACTAAACTTCTCGCTAATGCGAAGTTTTTGGGGTGAATTTTGTGTTGTTCCAGTAAGGTAGGGTAATCTACCACTTGCTTCTGTATCGGACGATACAACTTACAATCTTCCGAAATTAGTTGGAAAAAATCCTTATCCGAAGACACTATCACTTTCTCCCATCCTTCGTATTTTTTATGTTGTGCGACATAGGCTATTACATCGTCTGCTTCAATGTAATCAATCATTGTCTGGATGATAGGGAGATCGTTAAGATACTCCATCAATCTTAATTGTTGATTATATTTATTTTTCTCTGTGTCAGCGGGAGAGAGATCGATAAGCCTTCTATTGAAGCGAACCGGTGAACGACCTGCCTTATAGTTCTTATCTATTTCCTTTCTTTTCTGAGAACCTCCTGCTCCATCCCAACAAACAATTACTTCGTCTGGCTGGAACATTCCACTTATCTTTTGGAGAGACTTCATGAAGCCGTAGGTTCCTCCGTTGGGTGCGCCAGTTTTATCCATGGATGGCACCACGATGTATGATCTCAAAAACATGTTGAGACCGTCAATTATCATAACTTTTTTCATTTATTCCTCCTATTTCATGAAAAACTGTATTGAGATCAAGGCACAACATAGTAAGAACGATATAGCGTTCTTTAGTGTAAAGACTTCTTCTCCCAAGAAATACCAAGTTAATGGTATGAATATTAAGTATCCTATTGCGAAGGTTACGAACCTGATAGACCATAAGGGCATAGTTTCATATAGCATAATTGTTGCGTTTGCAAACATTAGCGATACAATAGGTCCGAATATAAAAGCAATCAGAACATAGTTTGATTTAAAGGGCTCTCCGATGATTCCAGAGTTTGATTGAAACCAAGCCAATATCTGTGCTGCTACAAATAATAGTATTGCGTATAATGCTTTCACATTTCCTCCTCAAGTTTTTTTAATGTTTCTTCTAATGCTTTTATTGCATCTTCAATGTCCTGTTTATAAGAATCAAGCGATGTTGTCCAAAGCCTCGCTCTTAATAGTTTTCTGTGTGTGCTATCAATCAATAGCCATAATTTATCTTTTTTCATTCTTTCCTCCATACTATATTATACCATATTACCAGCAAT
>UEXM01001893.1_pt1 | contig 11891 bp, 21 predicted proteins | sample 1796661 | NCBI WGS metagenome assembly UEXM01 (sample SAMEA4772469, study PRJEB27181) | metagenome
ACGGCAACGAAAATCGCCACCAGTTTCCAATAGACAAAGAAGAACTTTTGGAAATTGCAGATGCCGTGGAGAATGACAAACTGCCAGACGCGGGATGTGCTGAAATTGATTTCTACCACAAAGAACCAGAACAGGTTGCGAAGACTGCAAAAATCTTTCGAGATGCCGCCGCTTGGCTCGACCGTAACGACGGCTTCTGGCGCGATGTAGAATACACAGGGAGTTGGTGATATGAGTAAAATAGGCAATTATGTTGTCGGCTTGCAGGAGCGTTCTAGCGAATGTCCAGAATGTAAGGGGGGCGGCAAACTAGAAGTAACTGTGGAGGTTGATTCTTTCCGCGATATAGATTGCGATATGTGCAATGGAACTGGTAAATTGGAGGAAGACGATGAGTGAGCATGATAGGGCAAGTCATCCAGCATCAACCATGATAGAAGGTGCTTCGGCACAGGTTGAGATTATCGAAAGCATGCCAAGCAAAGGAGACATTAGCGGGTACTTGCGAGTCCTTGCACTTGCGTCATTTTATTGGGAGGCAGAACAAGACTGGCCTGATTTTGTCCAGCAGGTAACTTCGGTTGCGGACCGCATGTTTGGAGAGTTCAACAACGAAGTTGAGAGCACCGTGACGCAACACATTCAGTTTAAAACTGGGGGTGTTTTGTGATGGCCGAAAAAACTTACCAAATAGTTGTGGAAGGCGTGGTTTCTGCAACTCATATAATTGACGCTGAAGACATTGTGAAGGCGGCAGAAATTGCTCGTAGAGATTTTTCTAACGATACTGGTGCAAAATATCACAGCGTTGCGATAGTGGATATTTTTAAACAACCAGAAGTAGTAGAAATTAACTTTAAAAAAATGAGGGAAAAACATGACAAAAGATGAATTAGAAAAAATTCTCGACGAAGTATTTGCAAAAATCTTCGGGAGGAATTGGTAATGACAGATCGACCTACGTTTCGTTACTTGCTTGACAGGTTAACGGGCATAACAACGCAATCTGATTTGGAGGAGTTACGCGATGAGTTTGAGGGGTATTTACCTCTTGATCGGTATGAGGAGCATTACGATATTCACTCTGCTCTTGACGATGTAAAGCGTGACTACATCAGGAGAGCTATTGATAAAAGTAAAAACCTAAAAAATGCTGCTAATTTATTAGGTTTAAAAAGTTACCAAGTTTTACAAAATTGGATGTACAAATTGGACATTGAAAAGTGATAGCAGCAACGTGCTTGGCACTTGCTTTGTATCATGAGGCAAGGGGGGAGTCTAAGGTTGGGCAGCTTATGGTAGCTAGGGTTATTGTTAATCGTGTGGAGTCCAAGAGGTTTCCAGACGATGTGTGCAGTGTTATTGCGCAGCCAAGGCAGTTTTCTTTTGTTCGCAATGGACTTGTGCCTATTCCAAGGGATGAAAAGTCTTGGAGTAAATCTATAAGCCTAGCGTATCAGGTGTTGGAAAAGCCTGATATTTTGCCTTACAGCAACGTGGATCATTTTCATACGGTAAAGGTTCGACCTATTTGGAGGAAAAAACTTTACAGAATTACGCGAGTTGGACAGCATATTTTTTATTCTTATACTCGACCATATGCTGTTAAAGTTAGCGTGATGCCGAAATTAAGAGGGGATTAATAAAATGAACTGTTGGCACTGTAAGACAGAACTTATTTGGGGCGGGGATCATGACATAGATGAGGAAGAAGAACATTCTATGGTAACGAACCTTTCATGCCCTAAATGCGAGAGTTATGTATTAGTTTATTATCCAAGGGATGATACTAATGAAGGGTGAACGATTAAGTCCAGAGAGAGTAGAGGTAATTATTTCGGGTGTCTTGCAAGAGATGCCCGAAACTTTTTCGATGCCAGAGATGCGTAATTTGGTAGTTGAACTTTTGTTTGGCTTAGGTTTACATCCGAATGATTTGCCGTTTTTCATGATGATGGTTGTTGATGCTTACATGGGTGACAGGTCTATTGATCGGGCGGCAGAAAAGTGATATAACCCGAATAATTTCCTTTTGGAGACATAACTCATGAGTTCATTTGCGCGTATAAATCCTGAGACAGGTCTTGCTGAGATTTTTGGTGGTTATAGCCGTACTGATGGCCTTCTTGATCGTGGCCCCATAGAGCAAGGGGATGATATGCGTCCTGTTCCCAGCACTGATCAGTCTACAGATTGGAGCAAGCCACAATATAGTATGGCTGGGCCATTGCCTAAAGGTTATTATTCTGGCCCTGCTGATGGAGTTTATAAATATGGAGAAGGCCCGTATGCTGAACGGACACAAGAGTTTCTGGATTCCAACCCTGATTACCTAGCTGGTCCCGCTTCTGGTTCTCGTGAAGAATTTGATATGCTCAAAGCAGAGAACCCGAACGATCCTCGTTACGCTGGTGAGTATCAAGAGCCTCAAGCGTTACCTACTATGGAAGAGATTAACTTTGCTGGTAACAACCCGAACGATCCTCGTTCGTTTAATTACAGTGAACAGGCTAAGTCTATAGAAAACCTTCAAAGGGGAATTGGTGGTGGTTACCCGACAGGGATGGGTTTGTTTGGTGGTTTACCTCAGATACCACAATCGCAACCGCAGGGAATTATGTCTTCATTGCAACCACAATCAACTAGCCCTTTTGGTTCCGGTGGTATGCCTTATCAGGGTTATAGGATGCCTTTGCCTAGTTACCAGCCGTATCAAAGCCCGTATCAGCAAGCCATGCCCTATCCTCAACAGTATGGTGGTTATGGCATGATGCAAAGCCAAGGCGGATATGGAATTTACCAAGGTATTCCAAACCCTTATCAGCCTCAAAATTTATTTTAAGGGAAGATTGTAACGCTTTTGAGTTTTGCGAATACAGTCTTCGCTTTTTTCCATTATTCTTGCTATTTGCCAGCGTTTTAATCCAAGGCACATCATTTCGTTTATTTTTTTAGCTTGTTGGGTAAGTTCTTTTTTTGGGAGCCTACTCATAGCACCAAACTTTGCTGCGTCTTTAGAGCTAATTTTTTTAACAATTGGTGCTTTAAGTCTGGGGTTATCAATTCTATCTTGTTCGACTTGTTTTTTAAACTTCTTAGCGTAAGTTTCTTCGTAAATTGAAATCATATGTTCTTCCCCTCTGCTCGTAGGTTTTTCACAAACCGATCAAGTTCTTCACGCGCAACCCATAAGTCATGCTGTAAGTTAAAGTATTTTTCTCTGCTGTTTTCCCTATCTTGTAGGTTATCCACCTGTTGTCTCAGGTATTTTAGTTCGCTCTCTTGAAACGAGGTTAGTTTTTCATCTTCCATCTTGCTCCTCCTCTATATATAATGGTATATATACCATATACTCCCACTTCATGTCAAATGTTATCTCGTCCTGTTTGACGTTCATATTCGCCACGAGAGAATGGACCATCCATAGTTCCAAGCCATTTTTCTGAGCCACCAAGAGACAGCGCATATTTACGGATCAGTCCCATTTTCAGCGCGTCTTTAATTGAGTTATTTATGGTTGATTTTTCTCCAGCATTTTGAAGAACGATAACGCATGGCTCAATTTCTTGCGATTCGTTAACCGCTGTATACAAGCCATCAACACCACCACCTTGGCTTACGGCACGACCATCATTCTCTCTGATACGAACGAAATCAACAATATGTTTTACACGATCACGCGCTGTTGGAGACATAGCCAGAGATCGAATATCTACAGAACGATCTTCCAGCAATCCCGTTTCAGGATTACGAATAAAGTGTCTTATTTCACGATTAGCTGGCCCGTTTGATTTAACAACAGCCCCATCGAAAACGCCGTTTCTTGTGTATTCTATATCTAAATCTTTACACCTTTCCTTGCCTGTTCCTTCGTCAACAGACCAGACTGCAAACGCAGAACGCACGCCATCGACAATAGCAGATGTACCACGAATGAGGTTACGTGCTTGTTCTGGGGTTGTGACAGGATCATTGTCTCTAATCTTAGCCATGTGGTGATTAACCATGACTGTAGCCCCTGTTTCGGTTGCCATCTGTGCCAACAGGCTCATAAACGCGGCCCCTGCCGCTGGATCAGCGTTAACATCAGCGTGAACAAACGATGCCATAGGATCAATAACGATCAGCTTGAGGGTATCCATTTCTAGCATTTGGTCATAGATGCGAGAGAACTCTTCGCCCATTAGGTACGAGTTGTCGAACTTCTGCATGATTGGAAACACACCACCAAGGTTTGGGAGTGGTAGCACGCGCAATTTGTGTTCATAATGTTCGCGGTATTTACTAGGATCAAGCCTAGAGATACGCCTGTGCATTTCGTTTTTATCGTCTTCCGCAGTGATTAGAATTACGTCACCATGCTCCGCAACCAGACCACCAAATGCGGTTTGCATTGCTGCCCCTGACGCTACTTTCATAGCTAAATCAAGTGTCATCATGCCTTTACCACTGTCACCAGCCGCCGCAAAGACACATGGCACGCCAAGAGGTATTGTATCGCCAATAAGAAAGTTTTGCTCAGGTGCAGAACCAACAAAGTATTCGTTCACCAACAGGCTATCATCTATTAGACTAATTGGTTTTTTTATCTTGCTTAAATTAGTCTTTAACATCTTTTCTATGTTAAAGTCTTCTTCTATTGCATCAGCCGCGTCCCACTTTTCTTCTTTAGTAGAGGGTATTTTAAGCATCATGGTGGACTTAGCACCCGCTGCTTTCGCTTGAGCTTCAACAATACGCGCCAGCTTTTTGCCAGCATCATCATTATCAGGCCATAGAATTACATCTTTGTTGCGCAGATGTGAGAAGTCAAACTTGCTTGCAGTGTTCTCAGATAGCATCCCTGCACCACCTATTGTGCAAGTTGCGGTATAGCCCAGCGCGTTTAAAGCATCAGCGCACTTCTCGCCCTCAACCCATATGATTTTGTTGGCTTCTAAAATGTTCGGGATATTATACAGAGGTCTTGGCTCAGGCACACCTTGGCGGCCATTCATGAATTGACGAAACTGTTTCTTAGGTTTTCCAGCGTTATCTCGAACAATTCCTCCACTTTCGTCCCGGTCATAGTATTTACGAACCGATACTATTATTGCGCCATTTGCGTCTTTATAGTTATATTCTTTCTCAAAAGGTGTGTTTGGGTTAATAGATGTTTTTTGTTCGGGTTGTAGAGTTACAACTTGTGGAGGATTTTCTTTGTTCGGCTTAACAACATTTTCTGGTGGGGCAACGTAATCTGAGGGCATATAATCTTTAAAGTATTCTATTGACTCAGCGAGAGAATATCCTCGCCCTTCTTTGAAGACTTTACATATACCACCGATACCATCACCAGACTCAAAGTCTTTGCCTGTCATAAACCAAGGACTGCTAATATCAATATTTATCCGCAGAGATTTACCAGCTTCACCATTTAAGGAGCCAATAAAAAATTCTTTGCCGCGTTGCACTCCTTCTGGGTATGTTTCGAGTAGTGCGTTTAATTGGACACTACGAGGAACCTCCCTTGAAATACGCTCTGCAACTTCACTTGTTGTCTTGCCAAACCTTAAAACATTCATTATCTTGCCCCTATACCCAACCTGACTACTAAATGTGGGGTGCCGCCGACCAAGCGCACCTCACATTGACTACGCTCTCCAGCAAGTCTGTCTAAATTCACAAAACTTGCACAGGAAGAAATCTTTGCTCTGAGCGATACGAGGTAGAATGTCACCAGCTTTTGATGCAGTCAATATGTTTACTGCTCTATCACTCGCTTTTTGGGCGAGATCATGATCATATGGAACAAGCTCGTAATAAACTTCAGAAGTATTTTTGTTAACTACAGTAAACAGCGCAGGGTTTTCATTAAGCTCCATATAGGTCTGATATAAAGCAATCTGAGTTGCATATACTGGATTAGCTTTTGCAACTCCGTGGCGAACAAAGCCTTTAAACTTATTGTCGTTAGCTGACTTGCACTCCCATAGGCTGGGATAATCCATAGCGACAGGTCCATCACAAACAACACCATCTATGTGTCCTTTGATCTCGCCATCAGCTATTGAGAATCCAAACTGTTCACCGCCCTTATCTTCTGTGCGCAGATCAAAACCAGCGTCCCTGAGCCACTTTGCCGTGTAGTCCTCAATCTCATGCCCAAACTGAAAGATACGCAGTGTACGCGCTGTAAATGCTTTGTCAGGGTCTATTGTGTAGTTTAGGTAACGATACTGTATTTTTCTTTGACACTCATCACCAATGCTGGACGCGCCAATGTACTTTCTGCGCTCCCTTTTTGTCTCGTTAGAAACAATAGCTTTATCTACAGCTTCCTTGATGCTTTCTGCTACTGGATCAACCCTAGAATGGGATTGAAGTAGAGGGCCAAGTGCCTGTTGACTTAAAGTAGGTGTCTTCGAGTGTTCCAATGTCAATCTCCGCTGCCAGACGTTTAGATTCTTGTATTCCAAATATAAGTGTTTGCACTTGTTCTTCTGTAAGATCGGAGAACTTTGTGTCCCAACCAAACTTTCCAAGTATAAACGCCAATTCTTTCATGGGCATTGGTGCCGTATCAACTTCGCTCAATGTACTGTCTCCTCATTAAAATCAAATAAATCTAAAACTTTAGTCACATCATCTGAATTTGCATTTTCATTTTTTAAGCCAATGGTTATAACTTCTTCACCACTTACAAATATGTTTGCATTTCCAAATAAAATTTCTCGTTTTGAGTTTTCTTTACAAACCTTTTTAAACAAAATATCCTCCGCAACGGATTGGACTTTATGCAAGTCTTCAGTATTTTTTATCCAACACATTAGCTTATACTCAGAACTTTCAAAATTACCTTTGTTCTTTTGTGTAATCATTATGTGCATTTCAAATTGCGCCATTTACTTGCTCGAAAGCTCTCCAGAACAAGCTAAATATCCGGCACCATCAACAAAATTATCTATGTTTTTTGGGTTTGATCTAATACGAGCAATTTTAAGAAGAGCCATCATTATTCCAACATCTGCAACACTGATGTAAGAACCGTCTAAATAACAATTCCACAAATCTGCTATCTTATCAAAATTTTTCTCTAAATCACCGTGATCGTTGTGACGGTCTTTCGTTACATATTGTTTTGCCATATCCAGCAATTCACCTCTGTTCATGATCTTCTCCCTTTAGTTTTTTCCATTGTCCTGAAATTACCTTATCAATTTTTTCACTATTAAAATAGTACCCTAAGCAACAAGCCGCTTTATACTTCGTCCAAGAGAAATCCATTGCGTTAATTTCTACGTTATATCTGCGCAATAAATCTTTTTGCTTGTCTGTTGCTGCTTCGTTTAACCAACGCTTTGACTTGTTGGCCGCATTGCTGTCTTCGACTTCACGCAAGAAATCATCCCCAGCCGCCATTGCCTGCACCTTCTCGCCAATGGAGACTATTCTAGGACGCCCGTGTTGGGCCTTTACAATGGCTATCCAGTATTTTCCAACACTGCCTACCAGAGCGAAGCCACTGAAGCCTGTAGCCATCATAGCTGTTCCCTGACCAAACGGATCAATCCACATAAATGGAGACATTTGCATGAGATCGTATTCGGTCATTTCAAAGTTTTCTAATGCGTCTTTTACCCTACGCTCGAACTCATGCTCACAGATTGGACAGATGCGTGTGTTCGATGCCACTTCGCTTTCACACTCTGGACATATCTTAGTGGGAGCTTCTCCGCCTACAGACCTATCTGACCCATCTAGGTTCGCTGAATCATCTAAACCGCCATGAGTGATTATTGATGTGCCGAAGTCCATGACAACGCAGTCAGTCTTTATAATGTCTGGGTATATCTCAGGATCAAGTATGCGCAGACCGCGACCAATCATTTGCACCATTGTACCCTTTTGAGAGCATGGGCGCGTTAGAATGATGCAAGATACGGGTGGAGCGTCAAAACCTTCTGTCAGAACTGCCACGTTGACGATAACTTGCAGATCACCAAACTCAAGATTGTGAAGCATATCTGCACGTTCTATTTTGTCTGTCTCGCCTGTTACATAATCGGCTCTTACCCCTGCCGCAACGAACGCAGCGCAAACGTGTTCCGCGTGTGCTACAGTTGAACAAAACACAACAGTCTTGCGATCCATTGCCTTCTCTCTCCACTCAGAGACAATACGATCATTAATGACTTGACGATCCATGATAGCCGCCACTTCTTCCATATCGTATTCTTTGCCGCGCTTTGTAACTTGGTCTAGTTGCTCACCCAACCCAAGATCAATAACGTAACTTTTTGGACGCACCAGAAAGCCTTCACGAATCAGTGTGGCTAATTCAATTTGATGTGCGCAGTTGTTGAATATAGAACGCAGACCTTTGCCATCGCCACGGTTGGGCGTTGCGGTAAAGCCTACGATCTCAGCTTTATCATTATCATCACGCACTGCATCAATTACTTTTGTGTAAGTAGGAGCAGCCGCATGGTGACCCTCATCAATTACAACCATGTCGAACTTAGGACGATTTCGTAGGTTCCTGTCGCGTGACATTGTTTGGATCATTGAGAACACAGCATCTCCGTCCCAATGCTTAACTGTCCCGTTGACAATGCTTGTCGTGATGTAAGGGTTTATCCGTTCAAACTTTTCTTTGTTTTGATTAACAAGTTCGTCACGATGCTGAACAATTAAAATTCTTTTGCCCTTCTTGTGACGTTCGCCAACAAGAGCAGAAAGCATGATTGTTTTGCCTGCGCCTGTTGGAGCGACAATGAGAGTATTTTTGTGCTTATCTAACGCTGTACAAGCATCAGATACAACAACCTCTTGATAAGGTCTTAATAACATAATTACACCTATTTGCTAGAATAGTAAGTTGGGGGGTTCGCGGCCCACAGCCCCCCTATCTGTGGTCTAGCAGGCTCGGAATGGCCTCTGCCGCTAGATTACTTTTGCGCCCAAGAAGGAACTGCACCGCTAGGCTGTGCAGGAACTTGTGGTGCAGACACCTGTGCAGATATTGTAGTTTGCTGCATGGGAATACTGCCTTGAGGCAAATAATCTTTATTTTCAGGCGTTAACGCTACCATTAGCTGATTGCTATCCTTGTAGCCGTTTGTACCTTTCTTGACGCCAACTTTCGCACAAATCTCCATACCGTTCAAGTCCATCATACCTGCGATGTTACGGTTCTGTTGCGCTTGTGGAGACATATCCGCAGGGCTGATATTTCTTCCGCTTTCGACAACGGACTTCAGTGTACGAAGACCAATTTCTTTAGCTTGCGGCATACCGCTTGGCCCTATTTTGTCACCATCAACAAAGACGCTGTGCCAAAACTTACGACGATCATATTGACCACCAATGATAGTGAACTCTAAGTTCATCCACTTAGCCGCTGTTGACGCTGACCTCTTAAACCATTGGCCTTGACCAAACTCAGGGATTTCAATGTCTCCCTGCTGAACAAGAACAACAGCACGAACAACAGTGCCGTTTGGTATAATAGAAAATTCTTGAGTTGGTGCATTTTCGTCCTGTGGGACGTTGTTAAAATTAAGCATTATACTTCTCCTTCGCTAGAAGTTTGAGTTGTTGGATCGACAAAGATTAATTCTTCATCTGTCTTGTTTGAACCACTTTCCATCTTTTCCATTAACTTTCCAAGATGTGGCTCTTCGATTGTGTCAAGCCTACCAGAGCGATCTTTTGCTGGGTAGCCCCATTCGTTTAGAGGCTGACACACAAATGCACGATACTGACCGTGATCACCTGTTAGTATTGCCATAGTAATTACTTCATCAACAATACCGGGCAATTCGCGCCCTGTCTTGCTGCCTTCGATTTGCAAGCTGTATTGCTTGCGTCCGTACTCGTCAGTAATTTCGTCAAGAATACCAACGAAGATCACGTTCTTAGAACGAATGTGCTGGATGTGCGTTAGCCATGACATCATCTCACGACCATGCAATCCATAAGCAGCGCGAGTGTCTAGCTTGCCAGAACGCTCAGAGCGCACTTCTGGCTGCTGTAAGCACCACTGAAAGCACAAACGTCCTGCTACAGTAATTGAGTCCACGAACAGAGTATCGTATTTTTGCCAAAGCTCCGCACCATCCCCATAAATCTGCGCTACATAGTTGTAGTGCGATTCGCTGTAAGGCTGATCTTCAGCCAGAGATGGGTTTGCTCCCCCCAAGAAGCAGGCAAGATCACGACACTCTGCCCATGTACGAGGACGAACGACATCAATAGGATGCCCTTCGATAGCTGCATCACCTGCTTCTAAGTCCATAAACAAAGTTGTAGGTGCATTAAGAGTACGAGCGAGTGTGGTTTTACCCACACCGCTTGCACCACATACCACGATCTTGTGGCCTTTTTTCTCAGCCATACGCTGATCGGCTGTTATAATTTGTAGTGCCATTTTATGTCTCCAATTCTACTTTGAAGCTACCAATTTCTGTGGTGCGGCAATCTTCTAACATCCGCTTTATTGCAGGAGGTGCGGCTGTGAACTTACGTTCCTCAACAGCAAAGGTAAGCTTGCCGTAATGCCTTGCGTCCTCCTCAGACAGTTTAGACAAAGCCTCACGAAGAAGCTCTTGGTCCCATGTTACTTTCTTGGAGACAACTGCTTTTATTATGTCGTTACCATGAGAGATGTTTACGGTGCCAAAGTCTTCACCATTATAACCAAGTAACTCCTTGGCTTTTGGTAGATATGTAGATGACAGTTTATCTTCTACTTCTTTTAACTGATCCTTGAGATCAGCCATAGATGCTTTTAGAACTTTTCTAACTTCAAATATATCACGACTTTCCATGTCGTTTCCTTTCCGCTTGTTACTAGAGTCCCAACTATAACCATACAGTGTGGGTGACTGTCAAGTGGGTTTTTAAAAAAAATATTTTTTTAGTTAGATAATTTTTTTTATTTTAGGTATTGACATTCCATACTGTATGGGATATAGTGGGATTAATACAGATGAAGGTTTCCTTCTATTTCTCTAATACTCTGAAAGGAGTACGCCATGCCTACCACCATTCCATTCGGGGTCAGCTTTCGCGGAAAGCCTGATTATACTTCCAGTGAAGTTTTAAACTTCATTGAGTGTGCTGACAATATAGAGCCGCAGGCTCTACAAGATCAGTACGTTGCTTTCCTAGATGACTTCTTGTCTGGGAATATCAAGCCATCAACTCAGGTTGATGTTGATATTATGGGCATCTTCCACAGTGATGTGGATAACCGCGCTCAAATTGATTATCGTGAGGGGCATTATTGTCCTGTCGATGAAGCCGAAATTTTCAACGGCGGCAAATACTTTGACAGTATTGCCAAGAAGTTAAAGGCGCACATTGCCAAATGCAAATAATGATTGGGGGGCTAACGCCCCCCTTTTTTTGACAAGAATATCTCAATACCTAGACAAGCCTTCATGAGCTTCTTCTTTAGTTTAAACTCAGGTGTCTCAACACCCTTGGCATCATCAACAACATAATGCCACACGCCATCCTTGTCTTCTCTGTTATAACAGAAGTCAGCAACATAGGCGCATATCTTCTGACCATTAACTTCTAAGTTGAACCTAACTTGTAGCTCAAGGTCTTTGATTGTTCCAGCACGTTCCAATGACTTGAGGTATAGATACCTCTGACTTTCCCACTTGGAATCAAACTTAATGCCCTGAACAACAACTTTTTTATTTCCATACTTGGGTCTTGACCCACGCAGTTTGGGATTATATACAGTAGGGAAAGTCATTTATGGGAAGGAACCTCACCATGCCAAACCCCGGAAAATACAAATCCGTAGGTGTTTCGATTGAAGCATACGATAAGTTAGTTTTTATAGCAACGCACGAAGACCGTTCTATAGGGCGTCAGCTTTCTCGTATGATTAA
>UEXM01002808.1_pt1 | contig 11888 bp, 10 predicted proteins | sample 1796661 | NCBI WGS metagenome assembly UEXM01 (sample SAMEA4772469, study PRJEB27181) | metagenome
CTTGGTGATGTTGTTTATGGAATGACTAATGCTAATAACGATCCAAATCTGACAGTATCTAATGTTAATACTGCGATATCTGGTATTGTTACCAAAATAGATAATATTAATAATATCTTAACGGTAGCACCATCTACAGGGAACTTTACAACTTCATCAACTAAAACTTTTAATACTACAAGGCTTGATGGATCAGTAAAGGCAACCACTAAGCATAAGATTGCTTTCTATAGACCTAGAGATTTCTTAACTGAGACTGAAACCCTTAATATAGATAGATTTGTTGGAACATCTTTCATGTCATTGGAAGATCATGAATATAGTGTGATTGTTCCTCAGTTTACAACTCAATCATATAAAAAGTCATCTATCGATTTTGATTTTGTTTACAATATTTCTAACACTTCTTCTAAATCATTTAGTATTCCTAACGAAGAAGAGTACGAACATACAGATAACCCACTGGTTCTTAGATCAAAGACAAATGAAAATATTAAGTTAGGATCAGCTACTGGTAGTTCTTCTTTCTTAGTTAACATTAATATGAACAATGCTACTGATAAGACTTCTCCTATGATAGATACTAGAAGAACGTTGCTTTCAGCAGTTGGTAATCTGACTATATCACCCGACCAAAGCGCTAACAGCTTCATTGATGGGTCATCAGTAAGTACAGAAACAACCGCAAGTATATACAGTGAGATGTTCCCCGGCTTGGGTGAGACTAATGTTCGTTATATTTCTCAACCAATTACTTTGGCTGATGGTCAGGACGCTGAAGATCTTAGAGTTATAGTTTCTGGATTCAAGCCACCAAGAGCTAAGATTTATGTATTTGGTAGATTTGTTAATCAGTATGATAGTTTAGATCAAACCTTGTTTACACCTCTTAAGGATTTAACACCTGAAATAAATTCGAATAGAAATGATAGAGACGATATCAAAGAGTTTGAATTTAGAATGTTTACAAGAGATGAGATTAACAATACCGAGTGGGTTAAAATAATTAACGATTCTACTGGCTCTGATTATGCGTTTAAGCATACTAACAAGTATACGGCAAACAGCTTGATGGCTACAGATTCTACCACGGGTGTGGCTAGTTACTTCAGAGATGGAACAACATATGATACGTATAAGATTTTCCAGATTAAAGTAGTAACGTATGCGACAATAGATTCGCCAGCAGGGTATGGAACTAAAAATTCCTCTAATCCTGCTATCATTGAAAACGTAAGAGCAATAGCGTTGCAGGTGTAGTATGGAATTAAATAATTCTAAAAGAGATGTTAAAAGCAACGCTGTTGTAAGTGTAGATAATACATCTCTTTCTGCATATAAAGTTGCAAGAAGTAGAGACAACAAAATAAATAGTTATATCCAAAAGGTTGATGATCTTAACGAGGATGTAAAAGAAATTAAACACTTGTTAAAGGCGCTTGTAGATGGCAGTAAACGTATCTAATACAACCACGACAAATACATTTGAGTATTGGAGGCTTAGAACTAATCAGATGGCTAATCTGTTTAGGGAGAAGGCTGTAACTACTAACTCAAATACTACACCGGGAAGTGCCTCTGTAACAGGAACTCTTTCAGGTAGCAATTTAAAGGCGAATGGAACAACTCAGTCCACTAGTATTACAACTGGTTCACTTCAGTCAAAAGGTGGTCTAGGTGTCTCAAGAAATGCTCATATCGGTGGAAAACTAGTTGTTACTGGAATTAGTAACACGGCTAACTTAAATGTCGCTGGTACGGCTACAGCAACATTATTTTCTGGAAATGGTTCTTCTTTAACATCTGTAGATGCAGAAACTATTGGCGGCAAAGATTCTACCGACTTTGTTTCTAACACGTTTGCCGTAGCTACGTTTACTTCGAACAATTATATTCAATCAGACACTTTTAAAACTGATTTGGGTGTTGTGTCTAACAACTACGTTCAAGGAAGATACACTTCTAACAACTTTGCTAAATCTACATTTACTTCGAACAATTATGTTGAGGGAAGATTTACTTCTAACAACTATGTACAAAGTAGGTTTACCTCTAACAACTACGTATCGACAAGAGTTGGACTTAGAGCGACTAACACTTACGTAAAATCTACCTTTACATCTAACAATTACGTACAGAATAGATTTGGATCTAACAACTATATTAAAAATACCTTTGTTTCCAACAGCTTTGTTACAGACAGTTTCCTCAGATCAGACACTACAGATACAGTAACAGGCGTATTAACTTTTTCTGCGGAGACTAAGTTTACATCTATTGCCAATGTTGCAACTGGTAATATCAGTCTTCCAAATACAGCTAATATTTCTATAGCAGGTATGGATTCTAATTCTAACAGATATATTAGAGTTAATGGAGACGGGACATCACTGGTCTTTAGCGACTCCTCTATTGCTAACACTGGTGATATTGGCGACATCCAGATCAACTACGGAAGCATTTCTAACGCTGACGTTTTAGTTTATGATGAAAACACTCAGAAGTTTGTTAACCGACCTAGATCTCTCATTGATGTAACCTCTGTGGATGATATCGATGATGTCAATATAGTTAAGTCTAAAGGCGACCTTTTAGTAAGAGTTGTAAACACAACTGACGGCACCACATTTGCAGGAACATCTAACGGCTTTATTACTGGTAGACTCGATTCGATGAACGAGACTGAGCTTACTGGATTGACGGCAAATGCAGTATCCTTCACTTCAACATCAAACTCATTCGTTCAAGTGTTTGTAAATGGTGTTAGACTTGGAAATGCAGATTTTGTTACTACAACATCTCAAGTTAAGTTGGTTGATGAACTAGTAGCAACAGATGTTATCTCCATTGTTGAATTTAATCCTCACGCATTTTCCGTGGGTGACGGTACTCCTTCGGATCTCAATCAACTAAACTACTCTGACTTACGTTTGAAAACGAGTATAGAGCCTTACACAGCATCTTCTACAATTCTAGATGTAGAAACATACACGTATCAGTGGAAAGACACTGTTAGGTTTAATAATAGAACAGAGATTGGTTTTATAGCTCAAGACCTAGAGAAGTATGTTCCTGAACTTGTTGTCGAGAATGAAACGGGTGAAAAGATGGTAGACTATGGAAAGATGACTACAGTTCTTCTCTCTACTATCAAACAGTTAAATAAGAGAGTGGAAGCTTTAGAGAGTAAAACATTCTGCACTTGTCCGGAGGAATAAATGGCTACTCCAACATCAAACACAGACTTTAAAGAATACTGTTTGAGAAAACTAGGTAAGGGAGTAATTGAAATCAACGTGAGTACAGCTCAAGTTGATGATAGGGTTGATGAGGCAATTAACTTCTACCAAGACTATCATTTCGATGGAACTGAAAGAACATTCTATAAAAAGCAAATAACACAAACAGATAAAGATAATAAGTATATCACGTTACCGGACAATATTATTGGCGCAATTAATATGTTTGATATTGGTGATGCTGACAATACTAATAATCTTTTCAACGTGCGTTATCAGATCGCTTTGAATGATTTGTATACTCTTACATCTCAATCTTTAGTTCCCTACTATATGGCCTTCCAGCATTTAGAATTGTACGAACAGATCTTAGTGGGAAAGCAACCGATAAGATATAACAGACACAAAAATCATTTTCATATTGATATGGACTGGGATAAACTGGCTGTTGATCAATATCTTCTCGTAGAAGCTTATCAGGTGATCGATCCTGATGAGTTTACAAAGATGTATGGTGATTATTGGCTCCAACGTTATGCAACTTCACTTATAAAAATTCAATGGGGTGAAAATCTCAAGAAGTTCCAAGGTATGCAAATGCCCGGTGGCATGGTTATGGACGGAATGTCTATATACAATGAGGGACTACGAGACAAGGAGCAGTTGGAAATGGAAATGAGAACATCATACTCTCTTCCAGTCGCTGATATGATTGGCTAATGACAAGAAATGCATATTTCAACCAATACACAACATCAACAGAGCAAAATCTTCACGAAGATCTGATTATAGAAAGCATTCAGATCTTCGGTTTTGATATTGATTACATGCCTAGAGTGTCTTTGGGTACTGACTCTGTTTACACAGAATATACAAGCTCTGCGTTTATAGACGCTATACCTGTTGAGATGTACGTAAAGAATGTTTTAGGCTTTGAGGGGGAAGGTGATTTTGTTTCTAGATTTGGTTTAGAGCTTAGAGACCAAGTTACCTTTACAATTGCTCAAAAAAGATTTGATCAAGAAATAGCCAATGCATCTTTTGTTAGTACATATTCTGCAGCAAACGTAGCAATATCAAACAATGTCTATACTGATCAAGCTATTACGATTTCCAGACCAAGAGAGGGAGATCTTCTTTATTTTGGTCTATCAAATACTTTTTTTGAGATTAAATTCGTTGAACATGAGCAGATCTTTTATCCTCTAGGGAAGTTGCAAACGTTTGATCTTAGATGTGAAAAATACGAGTATTCAGGAGAAGTATTTTCAACTGGCAATACTACTTTAGACGGTTATATGTCTAATCTTTCGTTGGGTGTGGTTGCTGGTAATACTGCTTCTGGTGCAAATAATGTTCCGGGTGCCATTAATTTTGATATTCAGCAAGAGTTCGATCAAATTGTTGACTTTACAGAAAACGACCCATTTGCAAGTGGACAATACTAATGCTTGGACATAATTTTTTTCACGATCTAATAAGAAAATATGTTGCCACTTTTGGTACTTTATTTAATGACATCAAATTAAAGAGGCTTAATAGACTCGGTGAGGTTATATCCACAATAGAAGTTCCTTTGACATATGGTCCAAGAGAAAAATTTGTCACAAGATTGCAAGAAGATCCTGATTTAAGTGCTCAAGTTGGTATGACACTTCCTAGAATATCTTTTGAGATTGTTAGAATGGGATTTGATCCCAGTAGACAACTTCCCTCAACTAACAAGATTATCAGCAAATCTCAGCCAAATAAAGCTAAGACAATATTCTCATATGTACCATATGACATTCAATTCTCATTAAATGTTTATACTTCGACAAACGAGGACGGTGTAAGAATAGTAGAACAAATTCTACCTTTCTTTATTCCACAGTTTACACCAACAGTAGAGCTAATCAGTGACCCAGAAATTAAGATGGATCTGCCAATTATCCTAAATGGTGTGACAACTCAGGACTTATATGATGGTTCTTTTGAACAGAGAAGAGTTTTAGTTCATACTATGGACTTTATTATGAAAGCATATATGATTGGTCCTATTATTGAGAAGCCTCTTATTCTTTTTGCCAATACCAATTTAAGAATTGATGGGTTTACTGCAAATATTGGAAGTGCAGACACAAGTGTAGAAAGCTTTCAAATCAGTCCGGGTCAGTTGGCAAATGGTCTTCCTACGAGCAATGGTTCTTTATCTGTTGCTGCAAATACAATTCTACCAAATACAAACTTTGGATTTATCACAAAGTTTTCTTCGACAGTAACAGCAAATGATTCAATTATATCGCTATGAACAAAAAAGATTTAAATGAAGTTCTCAATATAGAGGACAGTGTGCAGCAAATAGTTCAACCCCAAGAGGGTGACGATGATGATCAAATTGATAGAGATTACGAATATACTAGAACTAATCTTTACAATATCATTGAAAGAGGAACTGAAGCATTAGAAGAAGTGTTGGAAGTTGCAAAACAGTCTCAACAGCCTAGAGCTTTTGAAGTTGTTTCAACGCTTGTTAAGACAATCTCTGATGCAAACAAAGATTTGTTAGAGCTTAAAAATAAACAGAAGTCCTTAAAGGGTGAGAAAAGCAAGCCTAAAAATGTAACTAATGCATTGTTTGTAGGTAGCACCGCTGATCTTCAGAAGATGATCAAGGACATGAAGAAATGAGTGAAGAAAAAAAGAACGCTTATCTCGGCAATATGAACCTTAAAAGGTCTAATGTCGATGTTGAATACACTCAAGAAGAAATGCAAGAGTTTATTAAGTGTGCGCAAGATCCTATTTACTTTTTTGAAAAATATATCAAAATTGTAAACGTTGATCAGGGTCTTGTTCTCTTTGAGCCTTATAAATTCCAAAAAGAAATTATTGATCTAGCGGTAGAAGAAAGATTTGTAATTTGTAAGATGCCAAGACAGTCGGGTAAAACGACTACGATTGCTGCTCTTCTTTTGTGGTATGTTCTCTTTAATGATAGTTTTAACATTGCTATTCTTGCAAACAAAATGGCGCAGTCGAGAGAAATTCTTTCTCGTATTCAGCTTGCTTATGAACACTTACCCAAGTGGCTCCAGCAGGGCGTGCTGGAGTGGAATAAAGGTAACATTGAGCTAGAGAACGGATCAAAGATTCTTGCCTCTGCTACGTCCTCCTCTGCCGTTCGTGGTGGATCTTTCAACCTCATCTACATGGATGAGCTTGCATTCGTATCACCAAACATTCAAGAAGAGTTCTTTGCCTCGGTCTATCCTACAATTTCATCTGGTAAAACGTCTAAAATTTTAATTACATCCACGCCAAATGGTTTGGATATGTTTTACAGAATCTGGTCTGATGCAGAGCAGAAGAAAAACTCTTACAAAAGAGTAGAGGTTAATTGGTGGGATGTACCGGGAAGAGACGAAAAGTTTAAGCAAGAAACAATTGCTAACACTTCCGAAGAACAATGGCGAGTTGAGTTTGAATGTGAGTTCTTAGGATCTCAGTTCACTCTTATTGACCCAAAGTTTCTTAGACAGATGTATCCTGATAAGCCTGTGACATTCAATGACAGGACGGCGATTTACCAAGAACCAGAGTCAAATAAAATTTACGTTATGACTTGTGACGTAGCTAGAGGTGTCAACTTAGATTACTCTGCAGTATCCGTTATTGACGTTTCGCAAGTGCCATACAGATTGGTCGCACGCTTTAAAGCAAACAACGTTACTGTGCAAGAGTTTCCAAAGATAATATATGAATTGGGAATGAAGTACAACGAAGCCTTCTGTATGATTGAAATTAATGATGTTGGTCAACAGGTTGCAGACATTCTGGAAAGAGATCTAGAATACGAGAACATGGTAACAACATCATTCAAAGGTAGAGATGGAGTAAAGATTAGTTCTGGTTTTGGTGGTGTTCATATGGTCAATGGACTTAGAACAACTCTTAAGACTAAGAAGATTGGTTGCTCTAACCTTAAGACACTTATTGAAAATAAAAAACTAATTGCTAATGATTTTGAAGTTATTAGCGAGCTTTCCACATTTATATCTAACGGACAGTCATTTGCTGCTGACAAAGGAAAGAATGACGATATTGTCATGACTTTGGTAATGTTTGGATGGATGACTACACAGGATTATTTCAAAAACCTCACGGATACCGACTACGTTCAAAGTCTTTTACAAGAAAGAAAAGAAGAAATGGACTCTATGCTTCCGTTTGGATTTATCAATTCGGGCGATGGATACGAAGATGATGGATTAGTTCTTTAACAAACATTCGGATTTAATAAATATGAGTGCAGTTTCTTATTTAAGGAGAATACGATGGCATTTTTAGTAAGTCCGGGAATTCAGGTCAGAGAATTTGACCTAACTACTGTCGTCCCAGCAGTAGCGACCACAGAGGGGGCAATCGCAGGTGCCTTTTCTTGGGGTCCAGTAGAAGAGAGAGTATTAGTTGGCAGTGAGAAAGAATTAGTAGATAAGTTTGGCGAACCTACAGATTCTAACTTTGAGACTTTCTTTACGGCAGCTTCTTTCTTAGCATATGGTAATCAACTTTACGTTTCCAGAGCAATTGATAGCACAGCTTTCAATGCTACTGCAAATGTTGGTGCTGTAGCTAATACACTAGTCAGAAATGACGACCATTATGAATCATTAACGTTTGGAGATACAGATCTTTTGTACATTGCAAAGTATGCGGGTACAAGAGGTAATGATCTTCAAATTTCTGTTTGTGATTCTGCAGATGCATATTCTAATAACCACACAAACTCTGACTCTGATACGTCGGTAGCTCTTAAGATTGTAGCAGGCTCCAATACAGCAAATCTTGACATTACTAATAACGTTGATGGCTTTGCAACAGCAAACTCTGAGATGGTTACTATTAAAGGCAAGTTAAATGTTGGTGATTTGTTAGAGGTTGGTAACACAACTCTTGGTGTACAATTCTTAAGAATTGAAAACATTGGTGATTCTAGTAGAATTGGCACTTCCAATACATTTACGTCTACGATTCGTCTTTCCGAAAGGGTAGCACTGATCGATAATATTACTATGGATACGGTAAAGAGAAGATGGGGCTACTTCAACTTGTTCGACTCTGCGCCAAACACTTCGGATTACGTTGCTGCAAGAAATAATTCTGGCGATGCCGCAGGTGATGAGATGCACGTAGTTGTTGTTGACGAAGATGGTGGTATTACGGGTCAGAAGAGAACTGTGCTGGAAATCTACCCTAATATGTCTAGAGCGACTGATGCTAAGACAGCAGATGGTTCAACAAACTACTACAAGAACATCTTAAACAATCAATCAGAGTGGGTATGGTGGGCTAATGATAGATCAAATGCTGCTTCGGCGGCTGCTGATAGTATTGTAGCTTCTACAAATGAAGATCCTCTGTACTTGTCCTTTACACAAGGGACAGGCGAAGGTGATGAAAGCACTATTTCTCTCGGGTCACTCCAGACAGCGGCTGATTTCTTCGTAGATCCAGAAAAAGTTGATGTTTCTATTATGATGCAAGGTAAGGCTAGAGGTGGTACACATGGTACTACGTTTGCTAACTACCTCATCGATAACATAGCAGAAAAAAGACTTGACTGTGTTGTAACAGTTTCTCCCGAAAGAGCAGATGTTGTTAACAACAGAATTGATCCACTTAATGATGTAACAGCATTTAGAAACTCTTTAAGAGCATCTTCTTACGGTGTTATGGATTCAGGTTACAAGTACATGTATGACAAGTACAATGATGTCTTTAGATATATTCCGTTGAATGGTGATATTGCTGGTCTCATGGTCAGAACAGACAATCAGAGAGAACCTTGGTATTCACCTGCTGGATTTAATCGTGGTGAAGTTAAGAATGTAACAAAACTTGCTTACAATCCTGATCAAGCCGATAGAGATGTTCTCTACAGAGCAGATGTCAATCCAGTTGTTAAGTTTAAGAACCAAGGCAATATCCTGTTTGGTGATAAGACACTTCTTGGCAAGCCTTCTGCATTCAGTAGAATTAATGTTAGAAGATTGTTTATCGTTCTTGAGAAAGCAATTTCAACAGCTTCTAAGTTTACCTTGTTCGAACTTAACGATGAATTCACAAGAGCGCAGTTTGTATCTATGGTAGAACCTTTCTTAAGAACGGTTCAAGGTCGTAGAGGCATTACGGACTTTAGAGTGGTTTGTGATGAAACTAACAACACTCCTGAAGTCGTTGATAGAAATGAATTCGTTGGCGACATCTACATTAAACCAGCAAGATCTATTAACTTCATTAGACTCAACTTCGTGGCAGTAAGAACCGGAGTAGCGTTTGAAGAAGTTGTAGGCAGATTCGGAGGTTAAAATAAATGGCTTTTAATATTAACTCTTTTAGAGAAGAACTTGAGTTTGGTGGGGCAAGAGCCTCACTATTCTCTATCGAACTTCAAAACCCCGTAGATTCTAGAGGTGATGATAAAATTCGCTTTATGGCTAGATCTACGGCTATTCCGACTTCTTCTATTGGTTTTTCTGAAGTCCCGTACTTTGGTAGAACAATTAAAGTTGCAGGACAAAGACGTTATGATGACTGGTTGATTACTGTAATCAACGATGAAGACTTTGCTGTTAGACACTCATTAGAAGCTTGGCATAACTCTTTGAACTCGCACGAACCAAACATCAGAGATTCTGGTTACGAAAGACCTGAATCTTACAAAAGAGATGGTTCTGTAATTCAGTATTCTAAGTCAGGTGATATTCTGAGAAAGTATAAGTTTGTTGGATGTTTTCCTTCTGACCTTACTGCTATTGGTCTGGATTGGGCGCAGTCTGATGTTATTGAGGAGTTTCAAGTAAACTTCAAATATGATTACTGGTTGTTAGATGAAGCTAGAAGTGCTAGAACTACAACAACATCTTCGGGCAACGAAGGTGAATTTGTTTCTGAAGGTCGAGCACTTTAAAATAAGGTATAGTTAATGGAACTTTTTGGATTTAATATAACTCGTCTTCAGCGTGAGCAGGAAGATGGTAAGACAGTAAGGTCATTTACTCAACCAGAATTTGACGATGGTTCTATCAACGTCAGTACTGGAGGTTTTTATGGTTCTTACGTCGATCTTGACGGATCTGTAAGAAATGATGTTGAGCTAATCAACAGGTATAGAGATTTAGCAATGCAGCCTGAAGTAGAGGTTGCTGTTGATGATATTATTAATGAAGTTATTAATCCCGATGAAGCTGGTGATACTCTAAAAATTTCCCTTGACAAGGTTAAGGCGGGTAATCCGCTGAAAGGCTTGATTTACACGGAGTTTGAGAAGATTGTTGATCTTCTTGAATTCCGTGAAAAATCATACGAGATGTTTAGAAAATGGTATGTAGATGGTAGAATTTACTATCATGTTGTCATTGATGAAAACGACCCTTCTTTAGGCATTCAAGAACTTAGATATGTTGATCCAAGAAAGATCAAAAAGGTTGTTGAATTTGAAGAAGTAAAAGACCCAAACACAAGAGCATCTGAGAAGAAAGTCAAGAACGAATACTTCATGTATAACAATGATGGATTCCTTGGCTCTAGTGTTTCAGCAATGCCGCAAACGGCATCAGATATTAAGATTTCTAAAGACTCTATTGTCTATTGTGACTCAGGAATTAATGATAGAGCAAACAAGATGGTTCTTTCCCATCTGCATAAAGCAATTAAGCCTGTTAATCAGCTTAGAGCTTTAGAAGACGCCGCAGTTATTTACAGACTTGCCAGAGCGCCAGAAAGAAGAATTTTCTACATCGATGTAGGTAACTTGCCTAAAATGAAGGCAGAGCAATACCTTCGTGATATGATGATGAAGCACAAAAATAAATTGGTATACGATGCAAGCTCTGGTGAGATCAAAGATGATCGTAAATTTATGACCATGCTTGAAGACTACTGGCTTCCTAGAAGAGAAGGTGGCCGTGGTACAGAGATTGGAACACTGCCGGGTGGTAACAACTTAGGTCAGATGGAAGATATCATATACTTCCAGAAAAAGCTATATAGAGCTTTGAATGTTCCGACATCTAGAATGGAAGCTGAAGTTTCTTACACCCTTGGTAGAGCTTCTGAGATCAATAGAGATGAGGTTAAATTTCACAAGTTTGTCAAGCGTCTCAGAGTAAAGTTCAATGAATTTATCTACACTTGCCTTAAGACCCAGCTTGTTCTTAAGGGAATTATGAATGTTGCTGAATTTGATTCAATCAAAAAAGACATCTTAGTAAGATACAATGAAAATAACTTCTACACCGAACTGAAAGAGAATGAGATCTTTAGAGAAAGACTCATGACTCTTAGAGATGCTGAACAGTATAACGGAAAATACTTTTCTACAGATTACATCAAAAAGAATATCTTACGTCAAACCAATGCTGATGTTCAAAGAATTACAATGGAAAACATGCAAGAATATCAACAGGCAAATCAAATAAACTCTTCTGAGCAAGAAGAATAAATAAAGGAAACGAAGGAGAACCCCGATGAGTAATGCAAAAAATATTATTCAATATATTGCTGAAGATAATTTGGACGGTGCTTTGACTGCCTTTAAGGGCGCAATGACCGAAAAGCTTGTTGAGCAAATTGATACGAGAACTGTTCAGATCCAGCAAGAGATTG
>UEXM01002809.1_pt1 | contig 11884 bp, 7 predicted proteins | sample 1796661 | NCBI WGS metagenome assembly UEXM01 (sample SAMEA4772469, study PRJEB27181) | metagenome
TGATGCAGGAAGGCGCGACGGGGCCTTCTACTATGTCTCCGGACGGGCCGGGACCGGAAGGTTACGATTATCTGCCGCCGCAGATTTTGGGGAATATGGTAGGAGAGACGGTCCAAGAAGAACTTGAACGCGCTTACGGCGCAGGCATGCTAGGGGGTTTTGCCCCGGGCCCGTCTCAGGAACTTCCGCCTCCCATCAATCCTCAAGATTATTTTCAAGGGCCGGTAATCCGCCGCCAAGAGGGTGGTCCGGCGATGGTAATGCCTTCTGACATGGGCGCGATGGCCCAGCAGATGCCCGCGGCGGCTGCCGCGATGTCACCCCCGGAACAGGAAGTTGTTGTAGGCGCGATGCAGGCTAGTGGTGGACCCGAAGTCCAGCAGATGATTGCTTCTGAAGCGCAGTCCTACGGCGATCCGGAAACCGCGGAAAACTACGAAGAGATGATGAACATGGTCCGTGGCGATCAAGCCACGGTCGAAGAGCGCCGTTCCGAGCTTGCCTCGCTGGTAGGCGAGCAAGACGCCATGCAGACGCCAGAGTCAGTTCTGGCTCTTGTTCAGCCCATCGTACAGCTTTCTATGGTTGAAGACACGATGGCTTCGGGCGATAATGTTGATGCTGGCGTAGGCGCGCTAGCCGCACAGGAGATGACCACTCCGGTTCAGGGTGACATGGCAGGTGGCGTTATGACGCTGGCCGGTGGCGCAGAACCGCAGATGCAAGGAATGGCCTAAATGGCGCGGAAACCTCTCGTTCCGGCAGATTTAAACCCAGTCGGGTATGACCGACGCATGGAAGCGGGGTTTACTCCCCAGCAGCAGCTTGCGGCTATCAACCCTATTACCTATACGCCCGCACAGGTAGGCGACATAGCGAATCGGGTTGGTACGAATGCGTTTGCAGCGGGGCGTGGAAGTCAGACGCCCGATTTAGAGCGCGGGGTAGCCTCCTTACAAGAAATGTTTGAAGATAAGCGGGACGTTTACCGGGGTATTCTTGGGGACCCCGAAGAGCAACGTAGCGCCGCCCAGTCGCAGGCGTTGTTTACGATTGCCAACTTTGGTCTTCAGCTAGCCGGTGCGACCGGCGGTCGTGTCGGCGCTAGCTTGGGCGAGAAATTGTCGCAAGCCGCGGAAGCTTCTAAGCTGTTCCCGACGATTTCTGCCATCTCTCAGCAGCAACGGGAATCTCAGCAGAAGTTTGATGTGGCGGCGTTGGGAGCAGCAGAGGCAGAACGGACTGCGGCGCTAAAAACTCAAGCGTCGGAAAAGGCTGCAAGGGCTAAAGCAAAAGCGGATGCTGCCGCTGCGCGTCTGGAAAGATCGCAAGAATTAGACGATCAGGAATCTGAACGCAAATTCGAGTTGTTTAAGCTGGGCGCAAAGGTTGAAGCTTTCAATGCGGCTGACCCTCAGACCGGCGCACAACTAAGGTACGAAACACGCCAAGTGCTGCGCCCGGATCAAACCGGATTTAATAGTGTCACTAGGGTAGCACGCGACAGTAAGGGAAAACCCATAATCACGAACTTGGCCGAGTTTGAAAGCCGCGAGCAAAAACGGGCAGACGGGTCCACCGTCCTTTTGACTAGGCGCAAAGGCACAAATGAGCCTTTCGAGATGGTTAAAAACATTAACGGCTCGCCAATGGTTTGGGGATTTGCTTCTATCGAGCTCAAGCAAATCCCTGATGTGGGCGGGGGCACTCGCGTTGTAGCGGTTAACAGCGCAACGCAGCAGACTGTTCCGGGTGGGATGGATTACGTAGTTGATCCGGAGAACACGGTTCAAAAAGTTACGCACAACGGTGCCGAGGTTCTTGTATCTGTTAACTCTCGCACGGGCGACGTTGATACGATATTTACTGCTAACCCAGAACAGAAAACCGTTACGGTTGGTGGCAACGTGGTGGCCTTTGATCGAGATGAAAACGGTAAGTTTGTTGACGGAACCACTATCTATAGCTCGCCGGAATCTCCGGAGCTTCGGTCCGACGGTAAGGGTCGTCTGGGCTATGCTTATAAGCCTAGCGAGGAATATCCAAAGGGTCGGTTTATTCCGTTGCACGATACGGGCCCTGACCCGGACGCCCAAGAGTACGAGTATGCAAACTGGATAGATACAGAACGCGGGCAAACTTCATTGTTCTACCGAACGGATAAGTCCAAAAATTGGATTGATACCGGAACCGGGCTTGTTGTTCCTCCAGAAAGGCTTGCTCAACTTGTACAGGTAAACGCGAACACGGCTTATGAAGCGGCGACAAACGCAAAAGCCATGAAAGCAGCCAGAGAGCGGTATCTGCAAACCGTTATGGGCCTATATACGAGTCAATTTATTGACCTCGGTGTCGAGGATCCGCAAAGATTTGTGCGTCAACAGATGGAGGGAACAATAACATCCGCCGCAAGCCTTGACTTTATGACCGACAATATGAAAGAGGCAATCGAGCTTGCACGAGATATTGGCAACGGAGATATCACCGCGGGCTTGTATTCAAACATTAACCTCCGCGAACAAGTTGAAAGAGGTACGGGTCTTGGCAATCGTTTGAAGTCTGCTGTAGCTGCCGCGGGTGGTGCTATTTTTAACGCAAATTGGTGGTCTAGCACCGTTGAAGCGCGGGCCCTTACTCAACAAATCATGCTGGATCTGCGGCTTACCCTTGCAAATAGCCCCCGCGTTGCGGAGGGCGAGCAGGCGCGCCTTGCAGAAGTTCTGCCAGATGTGAAGCGTTGGGTGACCTCGGGCACCATTGAGGCGAATAAGCTAAGAGCCGTCAAAACGGCGTTCCAAGAAGAGCTTGTCTCTGTTCGCCGTCGCTTGGCGTCTCCGGGCACAATGGCGTCTCCGGATAGCGCCTTTAGGAGAACGCTTCAGCAGTCTGAAATGCGCCTTGAAAATTCCTTGGTTGTACTAAACAGCATCATTCCGTTCGGGGTAGAACGCAGGGTTATCCCGTCGGTGCGAGATCGGATCGAGGACGAAAAAGCAAAGCAGAGCGTTACGCCCGGTGAAGATGTGAGTGGACCAGAGTAATGGCTGATTTAGACAAAGATGTTGAGGAAGTTCCTAGCGGTCCTTTGGGCGCGTTGTATTATTCTCCTCCGCCACCCCCGCCGCGACCTCCCTTAAACATACCCACCTTTGAGTATGATAAGGATCTGTTTAGGGCGTTACGTTACGCTGAAGAAGAAGGGAAACCGGAGCCCATCGAGTTAGATGACTCTGGGCATAAGGAACAACTACTTAACACCGCCGCTGAAATTCTGAGCAGTAATCCTTTTTACCAAAAGGGTTTAGTGGACCCGGTTGAGTTTTTTACGCTCAAATCTCCTTATATGGCTGATGTCTTTCCAGAGTCTGTGGGAGACAGTCCTTCTGCTCTTTTTTGGAAGCAGTCTTGGATTAGAAAAGATACGGACGAAAAGCGCGATGAGCTTTTGCAACGGCTCACGAACCTTTCTCCTGTAACATACGGCGATATGGCGAAATCCGCTTTTCGCGGTGTTTTGAAAGGCGTTCCTGCGGCGGAAGCTGCCCTTTATGGAGGACGGTTAGCTTTTATGGCGGCCCCTGTTTACATGCCGGGCCCTTGGACCGCTTCACCCAAAACGGCTCCGGTCGGTTTCCTGTCTAAACCGGTTGCTGGAGTGGCCGGAGGACTTTCCGCTGCGATAGGAACCTCGTATATTATAGATCCGGTTGTAAGTGACTTTATCAAAGATCGCGAGAATTTGCTCCCGGGTGGAGAGGGCACGCTTGCAGGCGCGGAAACCACGGGTCTTATGATTAGCGGCCTGCCTTCTATATTCCGTTATAGCCCCAAAGCAGTGGGGCCCGCACGCGTTGCCGCCCTTCTAAATGAATCTTCGGGCGAAGCTGCTTTTCTTACAAAAGTAACACAAGCTACAGCGGTTGGTAGAACACCGCCCCGCGCTTTAAGGCTTTCGGCCTTTCTTGATGAGCTGCTTCCCGGCACAAGGCGTGCTGCTCAACGGAGACCCGGCGTCACCGCGGCGGGGGAAGGATCGGCGGCGGTCCTGTCGGGCTATCTGGTAGATCAGCTAGACGCTAAAGATGATCCCGTACTCCGCACGTTTATTGAGCTAGGCTCACCGCTTGCACCGAATTACACTCTTGCAAGAGTGTTGCTGGGTACACCCCAAGGCATAAAAAAGGGGGCAGAATACCTTCCTTCCGCGGTGGGTTATAGATTTATCAAGGATTCCGGTGGCTTGCGCCCTGCATATAGAAGAATTGTCAGCGGCGTAAAGGTAGATCCTTCCGCACAAAAACAGGATATCCTAGAAACTTCTGCTGGAAGAATTGCCGTCCAAGAAATTTTGAAACTTGTGGAGGACATGGGAGAAGATCCCATTGCCGTTGCCACTAGGATGGCGCAAGGGGAGGATTGGTTGGAAGGGTTGTCGGACGACGCTCTTCGAGTGTTAAACGTAAGAGCCAATCAACTTGCAGGAAACGAAGAAGCAGAAAATTTAGTGAGTGCGTTGCCTGCGGGGGTTCGAGCTAAGTCTCCCGCCATTATTGCTCTTCAGGGTTATTTTGCTAATGCCGCCCAGAAGCAAAAACTCGGTCGAGAAGCAAAAACTAGCAGCGCCAAGGCCGCCGATTTCCAGAGGGGCCTTATTGAACTCTTCCACTCTTCCGGCGATCAAAACTTGATGAAGTTGGCTCTAGAGCTTCAGCAAGACCGTTATGCAAACGCGTTCGTGGATAGATTTGCAGATGTTGTAGATTATGCAGTTCGGGCGTCACAGCGTGTCGGAGGCACAGAGTTTGGTGCCTTGCGCCGAGCCGGTTTTTCCGAGGAAGAGATAAAGGGAATAGATTCTGCGGAAGCTATTGCCAATGCAATGGACCAACAGCTTACCATCGCGAGTAAGATGGCAAACCGCCTGTACGAAGACGCGAAGGGCGACGTTCCCTCTATTCGTGTTTTTAAAAACGCCGCAGGCGAAGAAATTGACGAGCCCTCCTTCGTCACGTTGTTTGATGAGATCACAGATAAATTAAACCCTGAGACGGCAGAAAGAATTTTTAGGAACGCAGAGCTTCAAGAAGTTCTAAAGACCATAGATCGCTACCGGGGCATACTTAGCCTACCCGGTGCGCTTCCGACTACCGGAGCACGAGAAAAATTTTCTACGAAACTTTCGTCTTACGAAGACGGAAGCCAAGTTAAAAGAACTTTTGAACAGATTTTATCCGGTGACGTGGATTTAGGCGCGGGGTCTATACCCGGAAGCAAGTTTAACCAGTTGTTTGCAGAAACCTCCCCCGGCGTAAGGAAGCAGATAGATCGGGCGCTAAAGCAAAAAATTGAGAACGCTTCTGTGGAAGAGTTCGATTTTGAAAATCTAGCGCCGACCGCAGAAAACATCGCTCTTTTAGACGATTTGATTACCCGCACAACAGCGGGCTCTAAGTACAAAAGCACGGATCAAAAAAAGGCGGCCACGGAAGGCGCACGGCTGCTAAATCTAAAGCGCACCGAACTTCTGCGCTTGCAGGATTCCGGTCCGGTCTCATTTGAACGAAATGTTGCGGGTCAGTTGACGCCCACCGAAGAGAACGTGCGGGCGCTTCAACGTGTTGAAGACTTGCTCTCCAACCAGTCTTCAACCCCCGAGTTACGGGACATCTTGGGTCTTGTAAAGCTCCAAAAAACGGCTCTCCGATCTGAGCTCGATGCAGATTTTCCGGATGCTATTGACTACTCCGATCTGGATAACTTACGCAAAACCTTGGGCGGTATCAAAGAGAAGTCCAGAGGAAAAGTTTTTGACCAAGAGCTTTACGGTATTGCGGCGCAGTTAGAAAAAGCTCTTCTAGACGACCTAGATAATACTATCGACCCCTCTGTCTCTGAAAAATATAACATCGCTCGAACATTCTACCGTGGAATGAACGACGCTTTAACACGAAGCTTCGTGGGCTTACCAACAGCACGCGCTGCTTTCGATCAAGTAAAAGTTTCGCCGGAAGAATTTGTCCGCAAGCTTCTGCGAGGCAAAGACGAGGAGGTCGCTTCTCGTTATTCCGACATTTGGGACTCCTTCAACTATTTGAACTCTCGTGCAAAGCAGGACTTCCCGGAAGACGCTGTCTTAGACATGCCGGACGGACCCGTTCCTCTTTCCGATTTGTTAAAAGACAACACGGAAAGTATATCGGGTTGGGCCACCCATATATTGGCTAAAGATATAATCTTCCCCTTAGAACAAGCCCGTAACAAGGCCTTTGCTGCCGGGGCCAGCAAACCGGAACAGGATCGCCTTATGCTCCGGGCGCTACAGGGAGTAAAGGAGAGACTTGGTTCAGAAGGTATCGAACGTCTTAAAAATTTGTTGGGCGACGATTTCGGGGCTGCGCTAGAGGGAGCCACGGATGCGGTAGATTTTGCAAATCGGTCAAAAACTCTTTTGGACAGTTTGCGGGAAAAAGCTAAAGATAACTATGCGCTTAGTGAGGTGGTTAAATCCAGAGCGCCCTCTCAGGTCATTGAGAATGCCATCAATGGGCCAAACCCCGTCCAATCGTTAAACCAGATCTTTGACGAGATTAGGAAAGTTGGCCGCATGGCCGAAGCAGGACGCGTAAACGCAGACGGTAAGCGCCTTGTTCCAGAAAATTGGAATGAAGAAGACGCCGTTAAAGGCTTGAAGTCTCTTATTTTCGAAAGGGTCTTCCTTGATTCCGGAGGTCGAGGCGGCCTTGACCCCGCAAAAGCCTTTGAGAGATTGTTTGTTCCCGGTAAATCCCTTCGGAAAGACACCCGAAACTCTCTGGCAGATTGGATGATTTCCAAAGGGTTGACCAACCAAAAAGAATTGGACGGGTATCAAAAAATACTGAACAACCTAGCTCGGTTTGAAGCCGCTGTTCAACTAGGCGAAATCGGACCGGAACAACTGGGTGATATAAACTTCATCGCCGACGCGTTTACTCGCCTATCCGGCGCGGCACTGGGCCGACAGGCGGGTAACGTGATGCCGTTTGGTGGGCCAAACAGTCTCGTAGCCAGTCAGATTGGTGTTCGCGCTACGAAAACTTTTGTAGAAACAATACCGCAGCTTCGACGGCTAGATGCAATGGGCATTATCGTCAACGACGACGAACTTCTGGCGTTGGCGTTGCGTACCCCTCGGAATGGTTCCGAAAAAAAAGCAATTTCCAACATAATTACACGAGCGTTGAAGAGTAAGCTCGGTGAAGACTACGGAATGGGCGCGGTAGTAGACGATCAGCTCAAAAATATCTCCGGACCGCCACGTAGGGTGCCCTTGTTGGAAAAAGATCGTTTCCTTGAGGACGAGGAATCTTCTGAAGAAGAAACCCCCGACAAACAGTCTTCTGTACGCCCACCTGCGGTTCCCACCCGCACGGTTGCGGCGGCGCAGCAGCCGCCTATCCCGCCACGTCCTGCGCCGACCCCGGCACCTCAGTCCGTAGCTTCGGCTCCCACCCAAGCTCCGGCATCCCCAGAGACACGGCAGCGATATGCGGCACTCTTTCCTAACGATCCAGCATCATCCATGATCCGGAGCCAGCAAGGTATTGGTGGCCTGCTCGGATGATTGGCGACGTTCTACACCTGATGCTTCAGTCAGACGTTCATAGGAAGTGGTACATCCACGACCTTGAGCGTCTGATTATGCCTGCCATTGAAGCAGGCAAGATGAAGGTGTTTTACGAGGACGGTAAGCCGCAGGGTCTGTATAGCCACGCGTTCCTTACGCCCGAAGCAGCGAAGGGCTACCTGATGAAGACGCGGAAGCTGGAACCTGAAGATTGGTTCACGGACCACGAATCTGGAACATTGTATGTCATCGACATAATTGCGCCATACCAAAACGGCTTTAAGATAGGTCGTCAGGTGCAGAAGGACCTTACCGACCGCTACATCGACGTTTACATGAAGGACGGTGCTTTTATGAAGCGTGTCGCTAAGAACGACCGCCTGATGTATGTTACGGGCGTGAAGGACATGCTGGACGCACGGAGAGCGGAACATGAAGTACGAGCGTAAAAGCCCGTATGCAGACGGCTTCAACGACATCTACACCACGGCGGGTGTAGATGTGGACGACTATTGGGGTCGCAAGCTTCTTTTGCTGGGTGGTGATGGCGGGGCTGATGGCAGCAGCAACATGGATGACGCCGACATCAATGACGTTGGTTTAAGCCTCGGCGGCTTTGGTACTGTGGCTGAAGCAACTGCGGCGCAGGATGCTGCGGCGGCAGAGGCGGCGGCGCAGGACGCTGCGCAGGGCGAGCATGACGCATATGCCGCGCAGGTCGCTCTTGGGCCGGGGGCGCAGGCATTTAATTTTGTCAGTCCAATCGACATCACTAAGACACATGACGAGTTCGGGCGCGGAGTAGTTGGCCTCGACGTTAGTATACCCGGTGTGGTCGGGGGCCTTATCGGCGGTCCGGTGGGGATGGCCCTTAGTACTTTGGGCCCAGCCGTGGGCCGTGGTCTTGGTATTGATACGAATGTATCTATTGGGCCACAAGGAATATCCACGGGCCCGTCTACCCCGGGAGCCGTTGAGTCCGCTGTGACAGATACGATAGGTTTTAGCGTTTCGCCGGGCTCTATCTCGGACGCAATTTCTGCTGCCGTGGACCCCGGACAAACGACAGGCCCCTCGGCCAGCGTGTCTGCTCCCGGAGTGAGTACCCCCTCCACTGAAACTGGAATGATGGGCGGTTTTGTTCCGGACCCGGGATACAGCCCAATGGGCAGCGTAACCTCGTTCGCGGCCCGCGGCTATCGGCAAGGCGGCGCAGTACAGGGCGGTATCGGTAGTCTCGTCTCGATCAGATAAGCCACTGCCGGGCGTCCTCGCCCAGTACCTGTCCGGCCAGATCAATTTTGGCTTTCAACGCGCCCAGTATCTTCTCGTCAATCGTCTTAGGCGACACGAGATCGATGTAGGTCACCGATTTCTTCTGACCAATGCGGTGCGCCCGGTCTTCCGACTGAAGTCTGATCTCCAGATCGTAGCTGTTAGAGTAGTACACAACCGTGCTGGCGGCTGTTAGCGTAATGCCGTAACCACCTGTTCGCGGCTGGCCCACAAAGAACCGCAACGGGTTCTCCGGGTCTTGGAACTTCTCGACAATATCCTGCCGCTCATCCTGTGGGGTGTTTCCGTAGTAACAGGCCACGGAGTCGTCGCCATACTTCTTGGCCAACGCACCACGAATACCAAGGATGTCGTGAGTGTACGTCGCCCAGATGATGACTTTGCCCTGCACCTCTTCCGCAATGTCCATCAACTCGTTCAAGCGGTTGTGCGGCACCTCTTGCGTCTCGCCGTCGTCAGGCGTCAGGAAGCCACAGCAAATTTGCTGGAGCCGCATGATTTGCGTAAGTACGCTAGCCGTGGTCGCAAGCTCGCCGTTGTCGAGCATGGCAAGAGCCAACTTCTTCATCTGGTCATACAGGCGCTTTTGATCCGGCGTCAGCGGAACGTCTCGGCGGATGTAAACCTTGTCTGGTAGGTCCAGACAATCCTCCTTCAGAACGCGGTTGCTAAACGTGTCGAGCTTCTCTGACAATTCGTCCAAACGACGATAACCTACGATTTCTTGGAAAGCTTTCGGGCCCATCGTGCGACGTTGAACAACGGCATAGCGGTTCTGGAAAGAAAAGTAGCTTTTGAACCCCAGCGCACGGTCCGACAGGAACATGCATTGACTGTAGAGATCGAGCGGGCTCTTCGTGACAGGCGACCCTGTCAGGATGCGACGATACTTGGCATAAGTGCCGAGGGTCACAATGTTCTTGGTACGCTGCGCGGTGCGATTTTTTATTGTCGTTGATTCGTCCACAACCATGATGTTGTTGGGATAACGCTTCAAAAAATCATACGCAGCGCGGGCCCCACGAGGCGTCGAAAGCGCTTCCACGTTCATCACGAACATGCGAAGATGTTTGGGCTCAAGATCCGATAGCCCCTCAAGCTCTTCTTCGAACTTTTTTGTTTTCGCGGGTATCCAACGGACAACGAGCCGGTCTATCCGACCCGGCATATGCACCGGGATCTCCCCCTTTACCCAGTTGTCGTAAACGCCCTTCGGAGCCACGATTAAGGCTGCGTTTACGTCGCCGGACTCATACAGCGCGGCGATGGTGTCAATAGCTACCTTCGTTTTTCCTGTGCCCATTTCCATGAACAACGCGTAATAGTCCGCGGCCCACGAATCTTCGAACGCCCTGAGTTGATGGGCAAACGGCTTTGTCTCAAATTGATATGTCATGGCTCTTTCGAAAAAAGTGGTTGACCATCCCTACATATCCAATTATATCAGGGAATGTCAAGGACCGAAAGGATCCTTTAACCACGAAGGAGAAGTAAATGAGTGACCTACTGTCACAGATGGAAGAGGACTTCGAAAGTAACGTTGCCTCCTCCGTCGAAAAAATCGATCAGGGCGAACTTGGAAACGTAGCTTCCATCGCCCGTCGTATCCGAGACAAGGAAGAAAGGGTATCTCAGCTTGAACAAGAACTCAAGCAGGAGAAGCACGAACTTCTGAAGCTCACGGATGAAGACCTGCCCACCGTCTTTGCAGAGATGGGCCTCTCAAAACTATCGCTCGATGACGGATCGACCGTCGAGATTAAACAGACTTACGGGGCTTCTATTCCCGTGGCTGAACGTGAACGAGCTTACGAATGGTTGAGGGAGAGGGGGTATGACGACATCATCAAGAACACGGTCGGTGTTGAGTTCGGGCGCGGCGAGGACGATAAAGCGTCGGCCTTCCGGGCCTTCTGCGAAGCAGAGGGTTACGTTCCGGACCAGAAGACGGGTATCCACCCGCAGACACTCCGGGCCTTTGTTCGTGAGCGTGTCGAAAACGGGGACTCATTCCCGATGGATATGTTCGGCGCTTGGGTCGGACAACGTGCAACAATTAAGAGGAGCTAATAATATGGCTGGCAAGGCAGTAGCAGAAAAGAAGAAGACCGAAGTAGCAGCGTTTGACCCCGGCATGTTCGAGGACGACGCTGGCGCAGGTATGGAGAACATGGGTGTAGATGACCTTGCTCTCCCGTTCCTCAAAATCCTGTCCGGGCTCGATCCGATCTTGGACGAGTTAGAGGAGGCTCGAAAGGGCGACCTTTTCAACACCGTTACGAACCAGATTTACAAGGGTAAAGAAGGCGTGCGGGTTATTCCTTGCGCTTACATGCGCCGGTTCATTGTCTGGGCCCCGCGGGGCTCCGGTTCGGGTGCTCCGCAGGCAATCTATGCGCCCGGTGATTTGAACATACCTAAGACCGAGCGCTCTGGCGAAGATTTCAAAGACTACGTCGTCGGTGGTAACGGCGAATATCTGGATGAAACGCACCAGCACTTTGTTCTGCTACTGAGCGACGACGGTTCGATTGAAACGGCTTTGATTGCGATGAAGTCTACGCAGTTGAAGCGGTCTCGTAAGTGGAACAGCATGATCTCTTCGATCACGTTGCAAGGCAAAAACGGGCCTTTCTCCCCGCCGAGATTTAGTCACATTTACCGGCTGAAGAGCGTGGGCGAGGAAAACGCGAAGGGCTCTTGGCACGGTTGGGACGTGAGCCGTGAAGGACCTGTCGAGGACGCGGCCCTGTATCTCCGGGCCAAGACCTTCTCGGAAAGCGTCCTTCAAGGCGAGGTCTTGGTGAAGCACGAGAACGAGAGCGGTGGCACAACCACCGTGGACATGGACGACGAAGTTCCGTTCTAGTTCAAATGGCGGGGGAGCGATCCCCCGCCCTTTTCTTGCTCACGGGGTCACCAAATGCATGTAGAAAAATTCACGTCCGTCTTTGACGGCTTGCAGGCCGCGTACGGCACATT
>UEXM01002812.1_pt1 | contig 11877 bp, 10 predicted proteins | sample 1796661 | NCBI WGS metagenome assembly UEXM01 (sample SAMEA4772469, study PRJEB27181) | metagenome
CCGTATGAATACTGATAACGGCCAATTCTTTCCTAAGACAGCTGATCTTATGCGCCAAATTAACGGAACCACTAAACAGAATGATCAGCAACTTGAAGATAAAGCTGATATGGCATGGTTAACAATTACCGGGGAAGTTAAACGTATTGGTTCTTATGGCTCGCTCAAGATGGAAGATAAGCAAGCTTTAGCCGCCGTGAAGTCATTAGGTGGTTGGAAGTTTATTTGTGCGAAAACCGAAACTGAACTTGTTTGGCTACATAAAGAATTTATCTCTGTTTACCAGAACTATGAGCGTACACCAGTTGAAGCTTTGCCTGATAAATTGCCGGGCCGAGTAGCTTTAGAAAATCACAAGGCTGAGCAATCGCAAGGCTTAAAAAATATAACCGATGGCATTCAAAACTATCGCAACAGAAAAGGGATTGAAAGCAATGGGTGATATGGGCGACCTATGGCGAGAAACAAAGCAAGCCAGAAAAGAAGAAAGCAAGCAACGCAAAGAAAGCAACTATTCTTCATCAGTTCAAATGCTTGTTGATAACGGCATTAGCTTTGAAGATAAGGGTTATCACTTGGTTGTTAAAAACAACGGTATGGTTGCCGATTTTTGGCCCACAACTGGAAAGTTTAATATCCGCAAAACACCAAAGTACAAGCGCGGCGTAAGAATGCTGATCAAGTTACTTCGTGGTGATTATTCAGAAAATGATTTTAAAAGTATAACGGGAGGGTTTACAAAGTGAGCAAACAACCAAACGACATTATCAGTTCAGATCTTGACGCTGATATGAAAAATAGCTGGGGTACTGATCCTGTAATTTTTGAAGCATTAAACAAAGAATTTAACTTTGCTCTTGATGCGGCGGCAAGTGATAAAAACCACAAGGTACCTAACTATTTAACCAAAGATGATGATTCACTTTCTATTGATTGGAGTGAAAACATAAAAATGTATGGAGCAACCAACTTTAATTCAGTTTGGTTAAATCCCCCGTATGGCAAAGGCTTTATTAAAGCGTTTATGAATAAGTGTATTGAGCAAAAAGAAAAAGGCGTTACTTCGGTTTTGCTTGTTCCGGCTACGCTTGACGCTCAATGGTTGCCCATCAATGAAATATCTGAGATCAGAATTGTAACAGGTGGAAGGCTTAGTTTTTATCACCCTATCACTGGTAAGAAAGTTAACGGCAACACCAAAGGATCAATGTTCGTGATATTTAGACCGTCAAAAATGCCTTGTGTTGTTAGAATGGTTGATAGGAATGAATTAATTGACTTAGGTACCAACAAATAAAAAAAGCCCTAACCGATTAAAGTTAGGGCCATACAACATGAAAATACTACGTCCAAGCAGCAAGGTAATAATATTATGAATACTGAAGAAATACAAATTGAAGTAGCTGGTAAAGAGCTTGATTTTGTCGTTGAGTTCAAATTTACCAAAGGCGAACCAGCAATAACGCATCTTTTGCCAGAAAACTGTTGTGAAGGATCGCCCGATAAATACGAGATAACCGCGCTTTACTGTAACGGTTATGAGCAAGGCAAAGTTAAGCATTACGATGTTTCTTATATGCTTGAGTTTATCAATGATGAAGTGGTTGAAATATTGGAGTGTATCATCAATGACTAAAGCTAGTGAGATTATTAAAACTCAGTGTTGCGCTAACTTACTAGAAGTTCCTAAGTGTGAGCTGGTTGCTAAGGTTGAGGAGCTGGAAAAGCCAGCTTTAAGAAATGGTAAGAGTGTAATTTTTCTGTTTGATTACACTGGAATAATGGCGTTACCCTGGGCTAAAGCTGGGTATATTTGTTATTGTTTTGATGGTCAACACCGAAAAGGAGCTACACCTGGACCGCACGAAAACATAATCAATGTCGGTATGTGGTTTAACAATGAAGTTACTGGCGATCTGTCACTACTTGATGTTGATAAAATCAAAGCAATCGTTGGTGATGAATGCGCTTTTGTTTTTGGGTTCCCTGAATGTACCGATCTAGCGGTTAGTGGTGCGGCACATTTCGCAAGTAAGCGAGATAACAATCCATTTTTTCAAGATGAAGCTATGGTGCTTGTTAAGCTTGTTAAGCTTGTTGGGGAAGAATATCAATGCCCTTGGGCGCTTGAAAACCCTATCAGCGTAATTTCTTCGCTTTGGAGAAAGCCGGACTATATATTTCATCCTTACGAATATGGCGGCTATCTTCCTGAAGATGACACGCACCCTTTTTATCCTGAATACATAAAACCTCGTGATGCTTACCCAAAGAAAACTTGTATATGGGCTGGTGGTGGGTTTGTTATGCCGGAAATCAAACCGGTTGAATGCGACCCAGGATATTCAGATCAACACAAAAAGCTTGGCGGTAAGTCTTTAAAAACAAAAAATATCCGTAGCGCAACGCCTAGAGGTTTTGCTTTGGCAGTTTATGAGGGTAATAACCATAGCTAAGGCAAGCGAAATAATCAAACAAGAGTGTTGTGGCGTTGGTTTATCCCTTTGTAACCCTAAAGCTGATTTAGTTAAAAAAGTCGAAACGCTTGAGAATGAAAAGGCATTTTTAGAAAATCAGTTAAATAATGCGTTAAAGGAAATAGCGAGGCTTTCAAAATGAAAATTGAAATGATTAGACAGCCGGGCGGCTTGCTCGTTCCGGCTTCTGATATGGAGCTGGAAAAGCTGAACAAGTTTAAAACTGGTGGCCAGTATTCAGTTGAAATTAAGTTGGCGCGTAATCCGGCTTTTCACCGTAAAGTTTTCGCGTTCTTTAATTTCTGCTTTGAGTATTGGAAAGGTGATAACGAATTTCAAAGCGAGTCAAAGCAGTTTGATATATTCAGACAGCATTTAACTTGCTTGGCTGGCTTCTATGATCAGTATAGTAATATTCACGGTGAAGTTAGGGTTGAAGCTAAATCACTGGCTTTCTCTTCAATGAATCAGGAAGAATTTGAAGAATGCTATAACGCTTTGATCAGGGCCGCACTAAAACACGTTTTCCCCGGTGCCGATGTTGGCATTGAAAATCAACTAATGAACTTTTTCTAATGACTACCTATAACGATATAGCTACCAGAGAAGATAAACAGTTTCACGCAAGAGCAAGATCAGTTCTTGGTGTTAGAAGATATATGGAGTTAGTTCCATTGGCGCGTAAAGCTTTTGAAGAAGGCATGAAAGAGCCTAACGAAGTAAAGCGAGAAAATACGGCGCGAAGAATGGCTAACATGGTTTACACAAAAGCAATGACAGATAAAAAATGACAACTATTAAAGATATTCCATACGAACAACAATTTTACTGGAAAGGTGTTAGGTATAAACAAATTATTCGCCCTAAAAATCCTGAAGGAAAATTTTGTATTTATGCTTACGATGTTAGTAACGGTAATTCTGAATGGTTAAAAATGCCATCAGGCAGAAAAATAAAACCAGTTGTGAGGTGTTCAAGTGAGATTAGTTAAAGCAAAAAAATACCATAAGTGTAAGCATCATTGTGACATATGGCCCGGCACTTACTATTATCCACAAAGGAGACGAAAGGCGCTTTGCTTGAAATGTGGATATAACCGCAAACCAAAAAAGGTAACTTTTATCGTTAAATTATTAAACTGGTTAGGTGCTCATGGCGAACAAAAAAAGAAAGTGTAAGCATTGCGGTGAATATAAACTTGCTGAAGAAGGTATTAAAACACCTTTGGCGTGGTTTTGCTGTCACGATCACGCTGTTTTATTTGCTCAGGATAAGCAAGCGAAGCAGAAACAAAAACAAATAGCCAAAGCTAAGCAATCACAAGTTAAAAAAGAAAAGGCCGCTAGAAAGCTTCACAGGGAGCAGAAGGAAGCAATAAAACCTAAATCAAAATGGTTGGCTGAAGCTCAAGCAGCATTCAATAAGTACATTCGCCTTAGAGACTATGATCAGCCTTGTATATCATGCTTAAAGCCAAAGGAATTAGTTGAGGCTGAACAAGGTTGGAAAGTTGGCGGTTGTTGGGACGCTGGCCACTTTATGACACGAGGCGCTAAAGGTCAGCTTAGGTTTGTTTTGTTTAACGTACACAAGCAATGTAAATCTTGTAATGGTGGTGGCGGTAAATTTTCAGCTAAGGCAGCAACCGTTGACGCTAACTATCGAATAAACTTAATTGAAAAAATTGGTATTGATAAAGTTGAATGGCTTGAAAATAACAATGAACTTGATTTAAAGAAGGGTGATATTGAATACCTAAAGCGCGTTAAGAAAATATTTTCAAAACGCGCTAGGTATTATGAGAAGAGACTATAAAGGATTTAACGGATCGTAATCGTACTCAACGCCCGTACTAACTTCATTAACTTCACCAGTGGTATTAAATGTTCTTAGTACAGCGCCAGCGTTAACTTGTATTTCATCTAAGTCTTCATCACGCGCTAAACAAGTATCAAGATACATTCGACCAGTACCAGCGGTAATATCAAAGCCGATTGCGTTACCCGGCAACGTTGATCCGAACGCTTCAACACCACAATTCCAAAACGCACCAGAACCAGAATCAACAACATCAGGGCCATAGTTTTTGTAATACTTTCCACCAAATCTAGCAACATGACCAGTACCGTGCATTGCTGAGCCGTTATCAGTTCCGGCCGCTAAAGCTCCGCGCGTTCCAAAATCACCAGCAAACGAGCTATCACAGTTAACTTCAACCGCTAATGTGCTTACCCCTCCACTATCAAAACCATGAAAGTTGTCACCACCTGTAGAAGTCACTTTCACATGTTCCGTGTAATACTCAGCACCTAAGGCGTCTATTCCATGCGTGAACGTGTTTTTTATTTCTATTCCGTTTGGTTCTTCAGCATGTAGATATAAACGAGGTCTAGTTGAACCGCTAACTAACGGTTGCAAGTAAACGCCGTCAAACTGTAAGCTAGAACCTTTGGGGCAATAAAACAATATAGCAGTTCCAAGAAACAACATTTTACTAGCTGCGTCTGACACTATCGGCTGAAGATCAGCTTTAAATGTATCACCAGCAGTACTGCCAATACGGGCATATAAAGTATTATTTGCCACATCATGCCAAAAACCAAATACAGAGTTGTTAACGTCCGTAACATTAGTGAAAGATGGTATCTTTAAATACCCACCATCTTGATCTAATGCTTTTGTGTACCTTAATTGGTTTATCTTTGCGCTAGTTGTTGTGCATTTATAAACTTGACCACTTTCAAGAGTCCAAGTTAATGATGTTAAGTCATCAACTGGCTCAGCTATTTTGCAATGACCATTTACATTAACTATTTTTAGTCTATTACCTACTGGGTCTGTATCTCTAAAATCAGACTTATCAAAAACAACAGGGTTGTCAGGATCGTCACTTCCCATCATATAACCATTATTAGCAGCTTTAACCCGTAAGAATTCAGTAAGGGTCTTTAATGGTAAGCCGGGAGAGCCAGCGTTAGCATCATTACCGTTGACAGGATCAATATAAAAATCACCTACGCTGGCTGGATTTTCTCTTTCTATAGCATAATGCTGAACCCCTTCAGTTGTTGTGACATTTCCAACTGAATCAACTTTAGGAAAAAATGGAACCCAAGATAAATCAGCATCAGGAATAGGACGAACAGCATTTAATGTTAACTGTTTAAAATCATTACCTAGCGGTATTTTCTCGCCTGAAGGCAACACTAACCGACCAACACCTTTATAAAATGAAATATCACTTGGTAGTGCCGTTACATTATAGTCACCATTAGCAATTGGCTTGTAATTCTTTCCGACAAAGAAGTTAAATAATCCAGTATCATCATCAGTCCCAGCACCAAAAGCTTCAACCGTTAAGCCTTCTGAGTTTCTAATTTTAACCTGTAAGTTTAACGCTAAGTTTTCAATCACATCGAAATTGGCAGGGTAAGTTCCTGTAACGAAAACGTCCCAATTCGCACCACCAAGATCATTTATAGAGTTGTACCCTTTTGATGTTACAGATTTACCTTCTTTAAGCCAATCAGCGGTTGATAACTCAGTGGTTAAATCAATAAAAGCATCAGCATTCCCAACACTGGAAACGCCACCGTCTTCACCAAGCGAGGGCGGTATAATCGCGCTGTTTGGGCTGGTTATTGATACGCAAGATTGAACGATACCAGTTGTTATTATTGGTTCGTCAATTGTTACAGTAGTTTCACCACCAGCAAATACAGAGCTAGATATGGTGGAGTATGAATAAGAGGCTGTATTATTATCAATTCGTACTCTTTTTCCTGCTTCGTATTCCGTAGTAAAGTTACCAGTAAGCTTAAATACAGTAGAACTAACGTAAGTTGCAGATAAACAATTAACCCACTCTTCAGCTTGAGCAGAGGTGACTGGATCGCTAGACCATATTTCATTCTCGTCAGAATCCTTCAGTACCATTTTATATGATCCTGAAAGGTAGACGTTAGCGTAACCTTCACCGTTTAATATTACCGGGTTAGTGTTAGAAACAACCTGATCTTCTGATTGATAGGTGTCTTTTGGTACGTTTGTTCTTGCTTGATAAGTGTATAGTTTACCAAAAGCAAGAGGTTTGCCATTTTTATCCCAAGCATAAAACTTAGGACCAATCATTGCGACTGACATAATTAATTCTCCAATTGTTTAAAGTTTTCTGATTCTTGCTTTGCTTTCTGTAAAGCCTTATCAGCCTGTAAGTAGTATTTCATAAAAGCGTCATTTCTGCTATTCCATAGCTGATCTAGCTTGGCTCGCTTCTCAGCACCAGTTAAGTTTTTATCATGCTTAACTTTCAGTTCAGCGGTTTTTATACCGTCTTTACCGTACATGAGTTTTATCAATTGATTCATTGAGTCATTTAGACCGAATAAAACCTCTTTTTCCTTGCCCGATAAACCAAAGAAGCGATCATCTTTAAATTTCTGACCATCTTTTAATTGTCCTTTTATCGCCCGGCGAACATCAACTTGCTGTTTGAAAGTTGAAACTATTCGATCTGATTTTTCTTTAAGATCAAAGAATTTTTCCATTGCTGCGGTTGCTGGTCTAACATCAGGCGTTAAAAATCTTCGCAAGAAAATGTTATCTGAAGCTTTACTGTCCGGCTTTTCTCCAAACTTTTCTTCATCCCAAAGCATATGATCAGTACCCCAAAGAAGGTACCCACCAAGATAACCAGTGTAAGCCTTAAACATATGCTCAGCTTTTACCGGGCTAACACCAAGAGCTTCACCCATACGAACAAAAGTTTCAGCAGTATTTGAAGTGTATTGCTCAGGCGCTTCAACATCACTTAACGCTTTAGGTACCACTGGCGCACCCGTCCATTTCTCGTTACGAACAAGATCCCACCAACCGGTCATCATTGCCGGAGTTCCATCAATTCCGTACATTTGCGTTAAGGTCCACAACATACCGTCAGCAAACTCTTTACCTTTATCGTCTTCTACATACTTGGCAAAAAGCTCAGGCATAGTTGCGTAAACAAAACCAACATCATAAGGGCGAGGTATTTTAACGAACTGCCCATCACCAACCTTAATATGCCAGTTAGTTCTTTTTTCGTAATCTGGTATCGCTTTGTAGTCTTCATCGTCTTTATTCACTAAGTAAAGAATAAGAGTTGGAACAGTGATACCCAAGAAAGCCTTCATTGCTAATGCTGTTGGATTACCATCGTACTTCTTGCGAATGACCGCTTCCCTGAAAACTCTATCCTGTGATTGGATCATAGCGTTAAGGAATGGAACAGTACGAATATACCCGGTTAAAAATCTATTCGCTCCTAATACACTAAAGTCGGTTGAGATCTCCCTAGCCTCAAAACCAGCGTCCATATCAGATTTCATATTCTTTTTAGCAAGTTTGAATTCACCAATGCGAGTTCCGTATTCAAAGGCACTGGCTATATTATCTATTGTAGACAATAGTTTTTCTGGCATTGACATAACGCCAAATTCATCAAGTTTAACCCTGCGGCGAGCGGTACCTTCCTTCGTCATTGCTTCAAGTCGTGAAGAGTAACCGCCGCCAGATTTAATAAAATTCTGATAGTGTTCGTCTTTGGTGATAAACGAATACATTCCCTTAAACGAATCAACAAAAGGCTTGAAGTTGTTTTTACTAAGGAACGCCGCCCCGGTTGTATCACGAACCAAGTTAGCCCCGGTAAATTCAATACCTAAAGTAATCATTCTTGTGAAGAAATTTTTAACACCGAACATTACATTCATAAATGAGCTGTAACTTTCAGGGTTCATAGAAAGAAGCATTTCCTGAAGTAAAGGATCTTGAACTTCGTAATACTTTGGTTTGCCGTTGATAATAACTGAGTCAACAATATTACCAGATTCATTTAACTGAGGCTTAACGCCATGCTGCCAGAAGGTAAGTAAATCTTTACTTGCTAAATCAAGTTCGCCATCAATGACAACACCATTAGCTTCAAGAACCTTGCCTATCTTAGCCGCCATTTCATCAGCATAAACTTGAACTGGTTTGGAATCAGGCGCGATCTTAGTCGCAAAAATAGCTCCATCTTTATGACCTGAAATATATTTATAAAGCCTTTGCTTGGCCCTATTATTTAAAGCTGATCTTACGTTGGCTGTTATGCCATCTTGAATATTAACTAAAATATCATTCAAGTTAGCGGTACCGCCTTTTAATTTTTGGAAGCCACCACCAACACCAGTAGGGCCACCAGCCAATTGATCACGAATACGGTTAAAAGGAACATAGTCTTTGTTCATTTTACTCATAGTCTTACGACCTTCAGGCGTAATCATTCCAGCTTCTTCATAGAAGTCCATCATACGATCATTAAAAGCCTGATAATCCTTTTGAATAGACTCAAACACCGGGTAATCTTTACCAAGTCGCGCCCACTCTTTAGCGGTTTCTTTAGGTATTAAATTTTCACGGCCTTGGCGGTGAAGCTCTAAAGCTCTTCGTCCGGCAAAGTAGCGAAGTAACACATCAATTTTCTGATCGCCTTCGTGCTCAGGTTTTAATTTAATTGATTTAACTGGCTCTAATACTTCATGTAAGCTTTGGCCAGTACGTTGAAGATCACCTTTGTCATCAAAGTTAACAGTGCCGTAATTCATAATGTAATCACTGATACCTTCTGAACCACCATTAGCAAGCCTAAACTGTTTCCAAGCTGATTCTTGAACATTGCCAATCTTACGAGAAATCTCTTGCTCAACTTTTCTTGAAGCATGGAAGCGGTCAATTGTTTGCTGGCGAATACGAGAATCACGGCGATAAGCCCATTCATCAAAGCGTTGTTTGAATGATGGATCTTTACCAATCAATGCTTGTCCTAACTTGTCAGGGCCTTGGAAGTAAAATTTGTGCATCAAATCTTGCATATCACGCATAGGGTTTAATAGCTTACGGTCACGAGCCATAAGATTAGTAAATACCTCATAGAACTTAGGCGCACGAATTAAAGCTTCTTGTGAGTTGGTAAGCCATAAGCGAACAAATTCAGCAAAGCCTTCAATCTCCATTATCTGATTGTCAGCATCGGTATAACTAAGCGCCTTAACTTCATCGTTGAACTTAGGATCCTTATAAAGCTTCTTGAAGTTTGGCAAGGTAATGTTTGAATAAAAATCTAAGTAATGCGCCATTTCGTGAGCAAGCACTTCAACATCATTCTTTTTGCGAGTTCTGATCTCACCAACTTGAGGGCGATAAAAACCTTCAGAAGACTTACCTTTGATTTTTCCAAAGTAAATTCTACGGCCCATTATCTTAACGAGCTTTGAAATAATTGGTTCAATGCGCTGAGGCTTCTCAGGTATTTTTAGTTTACGACCTTCTATAGAAACAAACTCGCGGCGTTCTGGTATTCCAGTTGAACGGAATAAACCAATAAAATTATGGCCCGGCGCGTGAAATATACGATCACCCGGCTTAACTGGCTTGGTGTCTTTTTTCTTATACCCGCTATCGTCTTTCTTGCGCTCAAGTGTATTACTATCATTCTTCTCAATAGTAACCATAACGGTTGAAACACCAGTTGGACGATCAGAAGTTTTAAAGCTGCCTTCAGGTAAGTCTTCAATATAACTTCCAGCATCATCAAGCCATTCACGAAACTCAACCGCCTTCTTGCGTGAGTTCTTAACGCCAGCGCCCATAATGGCAACCAACTTACCGCCCGGCTTTAGCAAGTCGTAAGCGTGTTTAACGTGGTCAATATCTTGGAAGTTTTCAAAAGGTGGATTCATTACAATGCGGTCATAGTTCTTAGTTACTTCTAAGAAGTCATTACCAACTACGTTATATCCCTTAGCTTCAAGTAGAGCACGAAGACCGGCGTTATACTCAACCACTTCTAAAATAGCATCAGGCGCGGCCTGTTGTATTTCCTGAGCAATATTGCCTTTGCCAGCAGAAGGCTCTAATACTTCATGGCCAGCTTGAATATCAGCATAATCAATCATCTGATCAACTAATGTTTTTGGTGTAGGAAAGAAGCCTTCAATCTTCTTGCCAACTAAATCACGCTCTAAAGCCTTAATAGGATCAGCCTTTCGCTTAGCAACTTTTAACGAGTCAAGTTCACGAATAGCAGCGCGAAGTTGTTCACCAGTTGATATACCCAACTTAGCCAAACGGCCTTGTGTTTTAACCTGATCAGGCAACCAGCTAAGAGAATAAGCCTCAAGTATTCCAGCTTTACTAGCGGCCATTATTTTTGAAGCTTGCTCGTTAGTAAGTATTCTTAAACCTTCACGTTTACCAGTTGGCAAGTTTCTAAGCTCAGCAGATAAACGAGCATAACCACGTTTACCCTTTAATCTATCAGCTATTGATTTAACAATACCTTTATCTAATTCAACTTTAGGGAACTCAACATTGGCAATATAATCATCAACGGTAACACCTTCTTTTAAAGGTCGGCTAATTGAATAGCCATCAAAAGAACCAGCCTCATAAAGATCATTAGGAATAGCTCGCTTCTGAATAGATATAAGTTCTTCAAGCTGCGTTACTTGGCTAAGCTTGCCTAAGTGAGTTAAATCACCTTCTTGTAAGCGAGTGGCAATGTTGCGAACTGTTTTAGCTAATGCTAGTTGCTTCTCAGCTCGCTCAGTGGCGTTAGCGGCCATTGAAGCGCGTCTTGCTGTATTGGCTTGTCTTGGTCGATTAATCTCTTCATTGGCTTTGTTTTCCATCTTCTCAGCCATATCAAGAAGTTTATCGGCGTTCTTTGATTGTTTAACTTCTGCTTTCGCTTCGTTGAAGTCGCTTTTATCAATATCCTTACCAGATAGTAATTGCTCAAACTGATCAGCCGCTTCAACCGTTTTAAATTGAAAACCCGGTATAGCTTCGCCTTTTGAGTATGAAGAATAGTAACCGCCAAACTGTTTAGCCTTAGAATTTAATTCTCTGAATTTATCCTTTTCAACTCGGTCAACCATTTTAACGACAAAGAGATCAGCACCCGTTTTAGTGTGGGTAGTTTGAGCTCGTTCAGTTTTAATTACTTCGGTTTCACCAGTGACAACAACAGGCTTATCTTCAGGCGCTAAAGACTCACTAACTAACTCGTCATACTTGGCAAGTTGCTCAGCGGTCATTTTGTCTTTGCCACGAACACGAATAAACTCTTTAAAGTCGCTTAGTGTTTTAGGGTTTTCCATAGCGTTAACGAATTCTTCACGGCGCTTAATTGCTTGAGCTCGGTATTCGCGTTGCTTCTCATAAGCTTTATCAACATCAGCTTGAGTTTGTTTACGGACCTTTTCAATAATCTGCTCTTCAAATGATTGAGAACCACCAAAAATAGTAAAGGTAGCATCAGCCATAACATGATCAGAAAGCATTGACTCATAGGCTTGCTTAACCATTTGAGGCTTAC